>ERZ1740060.45-NODE-45-length-121829-cov-11.450843_pt1 | contig 121829 bp, 100 predicted proteins | sample MGYA00581743_ERZ1740060 | MGnify/ENA primary metagenome ERZ1740060 (study PRJEB43018, sample SAMN04849235) | marine metagenome | isolation source: floating plastic debris | place: Pacific Ocean | collected 2008-08-27 | study: EMG produced TPA metagenomics...
TGAACCCAAAGTTTACAAGCTGACCTGCTCTTTTCAAAATTTAAACATGCTCTAAACAGACAAGTTGATAAATCAGATATAATATTCAATTTATCATCACCAAACTTCAGTAGCACCTTTACGCATATTCTATTAACTTCAGCTTTATGAGTTTGCGCAAAGATTTACAGGAATTACGAGAAGCTGAAGTGATTTCCGCTGAAATCGAGGAACGTATCCAGCAGTACTATCAGCAGAAGTCTGACGCATCGGGCAGTCGCCTATTCGTTGTTTTCGGAATACTAGGAGCTATTCTGGTTGGGCTAGGCATTATCTTGATTATTGCCCATAATTGGGACGAGTTTCCTCGCTCGGTAAAAACTATTTTTGCTTTTCTGCCTCTACTACTTGGGCAAGCCATAGGTATATTTACTTTGCTGAAACGTAATGACAGCATTGCTTGGAGAGAAGGAAGTGCCGTATTTTTATTTTTTGCTATTGGTGGTAGTATCTCATTAGTTAGTCAGATTTATAACATTCCGGGTAATTTAAGTAGCTTCTTTTTCACTTGGATGTTGCTGGCTCTTCCGCTTGTTTATTTACTGCGCTCCTCAGTTACATCGTTACTTTACATTATTGGAAGCACCTACTATGCGGTGCAGATGAGTTACTGGTCGTATATTACCCCGCCGGCGTACCTCTACTGGCTATTGTTGTTGCTAATCATTCCGTACTACTATCGCCTGTACCGGACTCATCCTGATAGTAACTATACCTACTTCCACGATCTGCTACTGCCTCTTTCAGTGATTATTTGCTTGGGAACAGTAGCAAATGGCTACGGAGTGTTATTAATAATAGCCTACATGAGCCTGTTTGGGATTTACTATTTAGTGGGGAATAGTTGGTCTACCAACCAGAAAGGTCAGAGAACCCCTTATACATACTACGGATCGTTGGGTACGGTGGTGCTGCTACTCATCATGAGCTACGATAGCATTTGGGAAGAAATACGCCAAGAGAGCCTAGTTTTTACCGAATTACTATCAACTACGGAGTTTTGGGTTACGGTAGTATTATCAATAATAGCGGGTGGACTGCTACTCCGTTACGTTAGAAAGCATTCTATCAGTAAGTTACCACCCATTGCTCCGGTATTTGCCGTATTTATTCTCATCTATATTATTGGGCTGTACTCAGCTGTGGCGGTAATATTAGTAAACATACTAATCCTGGTGGTCGGGTTGGCAATTACTCGAAAGGGGGCACGTCAAGATCATTTGGGCATCTTAAATTATGGTCTGCTCATCATTGCCGCTTTGGTGCTTTGCCGTTTCTTTGATGAACGATTAAGCTTTATTCTCCGAGGAACCTTATTCGTACTAGTCGGTATCGGCTTTTTCCTAGCTAATTACCAAATGCTAAAAAAACGTAAAGCGCATGCTGAATAAAAAAGTAACACTTCTTCTCTTCATCTTACTTGCTCTGGTTCAGCTTTACGTTCCAGCTAAGATGATTCTAAGACGGGAGGAAATCATTGCTACGGGCAGTGAGTATAAGTTTGAAACTGCGCCAGTTGATCCTTACGATCCCTTCCGGGGCCGATACATTACGCTAAACTTTCAGGAAACTCGGGTGCCAGTAACCGATTTATCTGACTGGAAAGAAGGTGATGTGGTGTATGCCGTACTGGGCACCGATGAAGAAGGGCTTGCGATTTTTACCGAAGCGCTTAAATCTCCTCCCGATACTAGCCAGGATTACCTGACCACCCAGGTTGAATATATTGTTGAACATGACGAAAAAGGTTTAGTGCTTATGTTACCCTTCAACCGCTATTACATGGAAGAATTTAAGGCACCAGCAGCGGAGCAGGCGTATCGAGATGCCGCCAATAGTACGGGGCGAGAGGCTTCCGCGCTAGTGATGATTAAAGAGGGCGAGGCGGTGCTCAAAGATGTATTGATTGACGATGTGCCAATTCGGGAATATGTTGAAAAGGCTGCCGACGATCAGCCGTGAAGTACTTCTTTAGAAATTAAGAGACCATTGTTTATCAGAACAGTGCTCGTACCGATACACTACCACTGTGGACAGCGGCTTGTTCTGGTGACTTTCTTCCTTGGTAATTCAGGGTGAGTTGCAGCCCTTCTAGCAGCTGTTGCTGAAGGTTTACTGTCCACCGAGCATTGCTTCCGGGTAGTAATCCTTCTAACATCTCGTAGGCTACGGCTTGGGTGGGATCAGCATTGTAGTCAATTCGGAGCCACTCCAGGGTAGTGTTGATACTACGCTTCATCACTCGGCTACTTTGAAACTCCCAACCTACTGACCGTAGTGTGGCTTCCTCTCCCAGCGCTTCTGACAAAGCCGGACGAGTGTTCACTTTATTAGTCCAGGAGGCACGAGTTGCAAACCGCATATCCAGGTGAGGTTGCCAGTGTAATTCAGGGGAGAACTGGTAAGCAATAATGTTAAAGTCCCTAGCACTACTACTAGCTCCAGCAGTGGCCAAATGATACTTTCGGTGAGATTGCTGCCCGCTGATCAGAGTTTTCCATTTGCGGTTCCACTGGTAGCGGAGTTGGGTACGGTAGGCCTTATTAGATCTATCTTCACTGCCTTGTTGCAGCAGTTGTTTCCAACGAGTAACCCGTAACCCAGCCTGACCTCCCCAACGAGGACTTTTTCGGTTAAAAAATAGGGTGCTTTTTACTACTTCCTTGGCTGAGAGTAGTTGGTCTTCTGCTACTGAGTAGCCGGGCAGTATTCTGGCAATTAGTCTAGGGTCGGTTTGCTTCTGGAGCATTTGCAAATGTGTCACATTAGAAAACCGGGCTAGTAGGGATTTTATCCCCGTGCTTTCGTGCCACTGCTGGGGGAACTGGGCTTTTAGCTGATACTGTAACTGATTAGTAAACGCTTGAATGTAATCGCTACCAGGTACTAATACTCGCACATAGTTGCGTTCGTCCCAGTAGCGAGCTTCAAAGAATTCATCCAGCTCTTCTATACCATTGTTATTGGCATCCCGCCAGGTAAATAAGCCCTCGCCAGTAGGTACCCGTACGTAGATAAAGTCTCGCCGAATTTCCCGCCCGTTTGCCAGTGAATATACTAGCGACATTTGTAAAGACTTATTGAGCAAGCTGCCCTTCCAGTCGGCTTGCCCCATAATGGTTTTTGTCAGCGCATTTACGTCTGAGGTGCCTTCCCATAGGTCTTGATTGCGGGATTGAGCATCTCGGTAAGTGATATTTAGGCGCAGAGCGTGTTGTTTGCCCAATTGCTTATCCCAGTTAGCCTGAAGCATTTGCACCTGCTCGCGGGTTCTCATGGCTCCCGCCAGGGGCAGACGGTTGTTTCGTAACCGGTAGTCAAGGCGAAATGTACCACTCACACTATCACCCTTGGCGAGGTACCACTGGTGTTCATCGTAATGCTCGGCACTAAAGGTGACAGAGTCAGTTTCTATATCGCGTATTTCATTCTCTTCCCACCGATAGGTGTAGCCGGGAGTGAAGTAGCGCATTGGGCGATGTACATCAATCTTCAAACGTTTCCAGGAAGCTTGCTGCTGCGGATAACGGCTTTGCATAAGAAAACCGCTACCCGTAAGGCGGAAACCACCCCACTCCTGAGCAGCTTCTACCGAGTGCTGCTGACCTTGCTGCCAATCGCCCCGGCGACGGTCAACCCAGCGGTACTGAAACTGGTTGTGAACATTTTTAATAAGCTGGGTTTTAGCCTGAAGAACCCGGTCGTCAGTTAGAGGCAGTTGGCTGGTATGAACAGGTGAAGACCAGTCCCGCTCAAAGTCTACCGACCGAAAAGGATCAATGGCTTGAAAGTAGTGATCGGTATACTCTAGCTGAACCTGCTGTGACCAACGGTAGGTCGAGCCAGGAAATAACGGGCGAAGCTGGCTACGATAGCCTAGTATTAAAGCTTTACCGTGATCGTCTTCACTATCTAGCTCGGATAATGTATTGCGATTTCTTTCCGATAAGGCCAGCTCAGTGTATAACTGGTCATGTTTTGTTAAAGCCACTTCAGTACGGAATGAAACCAGCCGCTGTCTTTGTGGCGTGGGTAACTGCTGTACCGGTTCGTAATTACCCTGAGGAATTCCGTTTTGCGGAGCAATCCATTCAAACACTTTTCCGTTTACTGAGCTATTTTTTAGCTGATAATTCCCCTTACTTTCTCCTACAAAACTGAAGCGCGGTCGGTAGATAGCATCGTCGCCCTGACTAAAAACAAAATACTGATAGGTTTGACTGGCTACTACTGTATCTCGCTGGGCATATAAGACCTGGTACACGTTACCCACACCGGGCACATCGGCTTGCTGGTTTCCGTAGGCAAGGTTGCCGCTACTTCGGGTAACAGTGTCAACGACTAACACTTGCTGATTGGTGGCTTGATCACCTGCCTCACTCAGCTGCTGATAGTTTTCCGGAGTTAACTCCAAACCGATCGGGCGGCGAGCATGGTCGCTTTGCTGATAAAAGTCTACTGAAAACGACACTCGCCGGTGAGTCTGCCGATGGTTTGCTGTCAAGATACTGCGACTGTAACTGCGCTCGGCATATTCGTAATCAGCTACAATCCGAGAAAACTGCGTGAGCATTACCCGGGGTGTAAAGGTTATTTCTCCTAAGTTGTAGTCAATGGTATAGTCTTGATCAAAGCCTCGTTTTAGTAATTCTCCATTGTGATAAATCTTTTCCGAGTTAGCCAGTATATAGAACATCCGTCCAGCTTCGGCTCTTCCGTTAATTGAAGTGTTTAATCGGTATGGGCCTTGCACACCTTCCTGTACCTCAAGGTTCACCGAAATAAACTTGCCCTTGGCAATAGCTGCTCCTACGGAAGTCTGAGCTTTCCCTTCTTTGCCCAATGAATACTTTGACTGGAGCAAGCCCCCCTGTACGTTACGGCGGTACTTGGTAAAGTATGATTGCCCCGGTTGCGCCAGCGAGGAAGTACTGCGCGAGACTCCCGCAACCGTAGCCCCAGCGTGGCGAAGCTGCACATCACCTACCGTAAGTGTAGCGTACTGATGTTTAAACTCAATAAATACATTATCAAATTGCTGAAGTTGTTGGGTAGTTCCGTCAGGTTGCAGCGGGACATTCTGATCGGTGATTGCCGCCCGAATAGAAAGGTCATCAGTTAGTTGCCCTTCTAACTGTAAGTTGAGCGCAGCATTGACGAATACATCTTGCCGATTCCCGAAGGAGATACCCCGACTCAGACTGCCGCTTTTCTGAAGTTTTGGGGTGTTAATTAGTGTTTCTTGGGCTGAGAGGGGATTCTTGGTATAACGATCAGCGTAGCGAATTTCCTGAAACAGGGCAGTAGAATCATAAACTGATAAATTACGACGAGTGTGTACCTGATGCAAACTAAAGGGCAAACGACGGTAACAAATAGTAATGGTTTCTACAATCGTGTTAGAGAGTAAGTCCACTTGCAAAAAACCTGAAGAATAATTGTAGCTAACCTGTGAGGTAGACAAGGTGTCGCCTTCAGCAATTATGTGTAGAGATTCGGGAACGATGGTGAGAGAGTCTAACCAAATGGAGTCCGCTGAATAAGGTAGGGTACGACAAACTGACTGATCTGTACGAGCAGTAGTTGGGGGTAACGACTGAGAAAAACCCCAAGAATTTCCCAGCAGTACAAAGAAAAGAAAGGGCAGTACCGCTTTCAGCATATGTGGTCTAAAGCTCGACCACGGACTGCTGTTTGGTAACTAAAGGCAATTCTATCAGGAAAGTAGTGCCGATTCCTTCTTTGGTATCAAAAGTGATGCGGCCTCCTACGTGCTCAATACCTCGTTTAGCAATGGCGAGTCCTATGCCCGAACCGGCGTATTTGGTGCTAAAGTTGGGCAAAAATACTTTATTCTGGATTTCTTTGGCTATGCCTGTACCATTATCGCTCACTTTCAATATTACCCGATCAGCTCCAAACTTCTGAAGCCTCACCCGCAGGTCGGGTTCCCGATCCTGAGGAATAGATTGTTTGGCATTAATAATCAGGTTGCTGAGAATTCTACCCATCAGTTGTTTATCACCTAATACCACAAATTCATCTCCTTGGATATCCAGGTTAATTGTGATGTTTTCTTCAGCGTAGAGGTTCATGGTTCGCTTGACTACCTCGGCCAACTCGTAAGGCTCACTTTTAGGAAGTGGCATTTGAGCAAAGGAAGAAAATGAGCTAGCAATATCATTTAGCGTATCAATCTGATGCAGTAAAGTGTCCAGTGGTTTATCCATTTTCTGCACTTCTTTGGCATCCATGCCTTGTTTAAACTCTCCGGCCAACCGTCGTTTGAGTAGTTGCAGACTGAGCTTCATAGGCGTGAGGGGATTCTTTATTTCGTGGGCAACTTGCTTAGCCATCTCCCGCCAGGCCGATTCTTTTTCGTTGCGAGCCAGGGCCGCTTTACTCGCTTCTAGATTTACGAGCATCCGGTTGTATTCGCCTACCATCAGCCCAATTTCATCATTACTCTCCCAAGAGAGGGGCTCGTTATAATCGGCTAAAGAAGTGCGACGGATTTTCTGGGTAATGTATTTCAGAGGATATGTGAGCAGTACCGAGGCTAGGTAAGAAATAATTAGAAAAGCGATAAAAACAAAGGTGAAAATGTTCATCACGTTGGTAAGCACCTGAATGATGCGGGACTCCAGTTGACTGAGCGACTCAAAAAACGGAATACTCACAATGCCCAGAAGCTCACCCGTATGAAATGATCGCAGACTTACGTAAGATGACTTATAAGAAAGAGAGCCTACGGACTCCTCGAGTACTAATTTAGTATTACCTTCTTCTCGGATAGGCACCAACGCTTGGCTATTAATGTAGCGGGAAAGCAAGCCGTTTTCGTAAATGAGGGGCTGGCTAGCCACAATTAACTTACCAGAAGTATCAAAAACATTAAGGTCGGTTTCAGTAACACTGGCAATTTGGTTTACAGTTGCTGAAAGATCATCGGTTGATAAGTCGTTTTGCGTAAAATCTTCAAAGGGGGCAACCAGGTTACGACTGATCTGCTCAGTACGCTCCAAATACAATTGATCTACCTCCTGATTGTAGGAGCTGCTAATGATACTGATAGTAGTAATACTGAGTGCCAGCAATGGCATAAAAAAGGCGGCATTAAGATAGAGCTGAATCTTAGTAGAAAAGTTGAGGTTTTCTTGCCGGAAGAGGAAGTAAACCGAGTACAGCCCTAGAAGCAGTAAGATAGTAAAGACCAGCAGTAGAAACAGAAAAGAAAAGTTAGAAATAATGTTGATGAATGAATATGCCGGAGAGGCAATTACAATGTATTCATCATCTTGATTGTGAAGTATCAAATAGTTGTAATCACCCCGGCTGATACTGATATTCTCGTCAGTTTCTTCAAAGCGGTATGTCTTGAAGTAGTCAAATAATTGAGTATCGCCGGAGGTGAACCGAACTTGGTTGGGTAGTTCTTCATCAGATTGAGTGGAAGGAGTAATAATAGCGTAACGGAAATCAGTATCGGAGTAGTCGGGTACGTAACTGCGGTCTACCAGTAACTCGGGGTACACTTGGTTAGGAGTAAAGCGACGTAACACTAGTTCTACAATGATGGAGCCAATGGTATTCCCAAAGTTTTCTATATCCAGAAACAGGTAATACCGCTGTCCGCCTTCAGCCTCGAGTACCGATTCATTTTGACTAATAAAGAAGATATTGTCGTACTCTGTGACGAAACGTAAGCTACTTACGTCTTCCTTCCACTCACCATAGGTGAAGGTTGGTTTTTCATCCAAGGCTTGCCCTTTGCTATTGAAGAGGTGTACCTTAATCTCGTACCGATCAAAGTAATTACCTAGGTAAATACGCTTAATCTTTTGCCGAATAATATCTTTAGATGCCAGGGGGCTAAATAGCCTATTTTTAATAAGAGGGTCATTCTTAATCCTTTCCCCAGCCTCGTGCAGTAAATATTCACCCAGAATATCATTATCTAACACCAGCTGGTTAGCAAATTTTTGTTTGTTATCCAGGGTCTCAATCTCGTACATATCGTAAGCAGCAATAGCACAAGCAGCGGCACTCACTAGTGCTCCGGCAAACACATAAAGAAAGGTGATGTAACTTAGGCGAGTTAGAAACCTAGGTAAATCAAATAAGTAAAGCATGATGAAGTAGGCACCACCTAAAATCACCATAGCAAAAGTAGGGGGAAGCCCTAAGGTGCTTAGTAGCAAACCCAGTCCCAGAGCAATAACAAAACTCACCCGCATAGGCAAGTAGCTCTTTTGACTAAGACTGATACAGGTTCGGAAAATGATATGTACTCCCAGAAAGTAACTGATAGAGTTGATAATGAAGATGAGTAAGCTAATGTTTCTTAGCCAGGTAAATGAAATGCTTTCGGTGACATCCAGTGTCCATTGGGAATTATAGTAGATGCTTCGGATAATGTCGTAGTGCCAGAATAAAGCCAGAAAACTAAGTAATAAGCCGACTACCGAAACTATCATTTTAACGATAGGCTGCGTTTGTAGTAGACGGCGATAAAGCGGGGAATCGCGGTAGTAAATAAACAGGTAAGCCGCGATAATAAGTACGGCAATGCTGTTGAGTAGTAAATCGCCCAGTGAGGGGTTGACCGAAGAAGCCGCAAACTGCTTTCCGTCAAATAAATCTATGGGAAGTATCCCGTAAGGGTAATTAAAATAGATCATACCTGCCCTGAGTACCAGCAAAGAAATGATAATTGTCAGCAAGGCAGAATCGGTCTTTTGTTGACGGAGCTTCCGTTGTACTTGTTGGTATAGATTAAACAGTAACAGAACAATAGCGGTGGCAATAAGGGTAGTTACCATTGCTTGGAAAGATTTGGCCGTATCGTGTTCTCGGTAGCCAACGGGAGGGGCGTTCGCTAAGAGTACGAACAAGGAATGGTCTCGGTAGCGGATAATTGTGTTGGTGGCATCAATAGCACTAATCTCGCGCACTTCTACCGTCTCAGGTTCAGGAAATAGCCTGGGGTTATATCCCGAATTAATGTACTTATTATTGATATTGGTGATGGTTTGAATCAGCAGCAACTGAAAAATCTCATAATCACCAATCGTATCCCGATGGACGACATAGCTTCCGTGATCAAATGCCTGGAATTGATACGTAGCTTCTCCACTTACCTCTTCGTAAGTAGGGACAAATCGGTAGTCTGACCAGTACTGCAATTCCCCTTGGTGGAATACGAAAAAAGGATACTGATAATCGGTAGAAAAGTCGGAGAAGGTCAGCGAATCTAGCTGGGCTAAGGTACCACGAATTTGTCGTGACTCACTGTCTAGTTGGGTAAGACTTTGGATAACATTGCGCTGCACATCCCGAAAGTATAACTTCTCACTTCTGAAATTGTCAATGAAGAACAGACGGAGGATTAAAGCCAGTAGTAACGCAATACCGGCAATGAACAACGAGAGGTTTTTTACTGTAAAAGTATACACCGCAGCTTCGTGGTCTTAGCTAAGACATTATCTAATCAATAGTACCAAATTACAAAAGCTTAGACAAATAACTTTGAGGTGTAGTAAAAACGTGCCTTCTTAAAGAAAATTGAATAGAACTGGAAGGGATGCTGGACTCGGAAGTGGCTGGTTGTTACTAGTTGGCGAGCAACTGGGGGCGGTTAGTTGCTTTTCGTCTTCTATTTTCCGTAGAAGTTTTATCCGAAAGTTCACTATGCGTTGAATAACGGATGGCCGCCCCAACGTTTATTGTACGTTTAACTTTACAAATACTTTTTTCAATTTTAGGATGAAATAGTATCTTAAGCATCTGGTTGTGGAGAGTATTTGGATAGTTTGAGCACAAAACTATGTAGCAATGAATAAGCCTCAGAGCACTCACGCTCAAATAGCACGTACATTAATCAAATTCAGCCAACCGACATATGACAAATAAGCGCGCCGGTGCGTATGTACAGTTGTTGTGCTTCATGCAAAAAATAGAGATAGATGAATATTCATGATTTAAGAGCAGCCCAAGTTCATTTTGAAAGTCAGATTGATATCGTTCTTGAATCTAGGAAAGAGTTATATAAACTAAGAAATAGTTTTGCCAAATATTATTCTTTTGATAGAATAAACTCTATGCCAATTGACCACTATTCAATTGGGAATGAATTGCCAAAAAAAGGATTCAATTTCTGCTACACCATAGAAAGACAACTTGATAGTTTAGGAAGAATCATAGGTGCTACTTCTTTCAAATTTGGTGTATACTACGGAAGAACTAAATCAGAACCTGAGTACAAGTATAGATTCACAAAAAAGTTTGGTAATAATGCAACTGAAGCATACAATAACGTAAAAACGGAAATACTAAAACTACTTGAATCAGGCAGAAGTGAAAATATTGAAGAAATTGTAAGTAATAAGATTTCACCAATGTTTAAACGGAAAATATTATATACATATTTTCTAGAGCGATACCTTAACGTGTTTTCGGATGAGCACCTTGAATATTTTCTTGTCCAATTAAATATTGACACCCATGATTTAGTTTGGTCTGATGCCGTAATTAAGAGGGAGGCTCTTATAAATTTTAAGAATTCAGATGAAGTAATGAAAAATTGGTCTACGGATTTATTTTCATACTTCTTATACAACGTCTACCCAGGGCGTCCTCCAAAAGAAAGTTCAGATTCGAAAAATCCATTAGAAGATTACAAAAACCCTGATTTCCCAATAGATCCAACACCAGAATGGATAGATATGTCAATTGAACCCCCCAAAGAAGTCGCCTCCCATAAGAAACCTAGAAAGGGCAAAGAGAATCCAGATTATGAAAAAGAGGCTAGAAAGCAGAAAAAGCTAGGCGACAGAGGAGAAAAGCTTGTTTTGGATATGGAACGACTTAGGCTTGAGGAGCTTGGGTTACCTAGATTATCTAAGAAGGTTTCAAAAGCGAAATATGACTATTTAGGGTATGATATAAAATCATTTGAAGAAAATGGAGATGAAAGATTTATTGAAGTAAAAGCTACAAGGTCAAAAGTTAGTGCTGCAAATTTTTTCCTTTCAGTTAATGAGTTTCACAAGGCAAAAAAGCTAAAAAACTATTTTGTTTATGTCGTTTTCGACATTTTATCGGATAATCCTAAAGTTTGGAAAATAGGCAATCCCTTTAATCCAGCTAATAAAAATGTTAGAATGATACCTATTTCATATAGAGTAGAAATAAATGCCAAGAAAAAATAAAACACGAAAGCACAACAATGTGTATAGTGCATGGCACCCCAGGGGATGTTACGACACCATACACGGAACGTTAGGAGCAATTTAAAATACATACCATGAGAAAACATTGCTATAAAGTAGCCCTAATTCTGCTCCTTACCGCTTTTTTTGGTTGCTCTAAGCCTGCCGATAAAATTCCGCGATTTTCTTCAAATCAGGATACCTTACTCGTTGCAACCAAACTACATAAGGGGGCTGGTAAATTTGAAAGAATTTTTGGCCCTCTACAATTCAATGAGATCAGTGAGCTTTCATATCCAGTTAAATTGCCTAACAACCTGACTGATATTAAGCACACTTTCCGAGCTGTAGATTATAAAGTTGCTTGGTACAACAAACATAAAAATGATCAAGAACTTGAATTACCCTCTTTTATCACAGAGGCGATTTCAGACAATACACTAGATACTACTCAGGCTCCAACGGAGGAGCAAAACCAAATTGATATCATTTCGGGGATGCGAGATTCAGTTCAAGTATTCGTTCTAGATGAAAATAACAATCAAGACTTAACCGATGATTCAGTTCGTATGTATAAGCCAATGAACTGGCATTCCAATGAAAACTTGATAAAATCAGTATTTCACCGGTATGATGGTGAAAAAATAGTGAAAGATTCTACCTGGGTTAAAGTCGGAACCTTAGGTGCAAATCCCATGCTTTTCTTGGGCGTGGCAGAATATGTAACGGCTGAATTTTATTTGAACGAAAAATTCTATCAATTGGGAACAGCAGACTTCCAAACCTCATACACCTATTGGGAGCCTACATTTATTTTGTTGAAAGAAGACTCTGTAGCGAAAGACTCAGTCTATTTGAAAGACATGCTTTACCCAAATGAATTCGTGCGTTTAAATAGTAATTACTATCGAATTCATAAGGTCTCAAAGTATGGTGACTATATTACCTTGATAAAGGAGGAGGACTTCAGCTCTCAAACCGGGACACAATTAGGAATCAAAGCACCTGATTTTACGGCCATTTCTACTACTGGAGACACCATTATTAGCACTAGTATGAATGATAAACCTATGTTGATTGCTAATTCTTGTGGATGTGGTGGTGATATAAGGTCGCTAGATGCTTATGACGAAATGAATAAGCAATACGGTAATAGGGCATATGTGATTAATATTGACACAGGAATACGAGGGTTAGATACAGAAGAAGGTATTTACATTGATATGGAAGATGAGAATAATGTAAGTCTCGTTAATCATTTTAGAAGAAGGTACTGCTCAAGAGTATGCTATGTAATTGATGTTAATTATACTATCATAGATAAATTCGAGATTACTGATTGGAAAGATGTATTACCAAAAATCTTGGATTCAGAAAGGGGAACAATATAAAAAGCCCTTAACAAAAGCTATCCACACCGCGGTAGCCTCAACCGGGAAGAAAGGTGGGTGCTTTAGACGGAAGACAGCATCTTATTTTCCCTCTTCCGTTTTGCCTTCTCCTGTTCTCCCTTATTTATCAGTGGTTTCGTAACGTAGCGTTCGTCCTTTGAGGGTAGCGGGTACCCCCTTTTCCATCCAAGCCGGGGCAGGTTCATCTTTAAGGTAATAATCAAAGAACTGCTGCATCCGTCGGGTGAAATCCTTCTGGTTGTAGTATTTACTTACCCAGTGGGGTTCACCGTTGTAGTTGAGCATCCAAGCAGGTTTGTTGAGTCGGCGTAGAGCTACGAACAGTTCAATACCCTGCTCCCAGGGTACGGCGGTATCTTCATCATTATGAAGAAGTAGTAACGGGGTTTCTATTTTGTCTGCCATAAAGAGCGGAGAGTTCTCAATATATCGCAATGGGTACTCCCACAGCGAGCCACCGATTCGGCTCTGGGTACGCTCGTACTGAAACATCCGACTCATACCCGTTCCCCAGCGAATACCCCCGTAAGCTGAAGTCATATTCGATACGGGGGCACCTGACTCAACCGCTCGGAACAAGTTAGAGCGGGTAACAATGTACGCCGACTGATAGCCGCCCCAACTGTGTCCCTGCATCCCGATGCGATCGGGGTCAACGAAGCCTCGTTCCATCATGTTAAGTGTACCGGACACAACGGCGTTCAGCGCACTTTCGCCTGGATAACCCTCTTTGTACACAATGTCAGGGACAAACAGTAGATAGCCCCGGCTGACGTAGAAAGAGAAGTTAATAATGGAACGACTGGGGGCGGGTGCCCGGTGGCTATGGAGATTGTCAGAATTACGTTCGTAGAAGTACACCATCATGGGGTACTGCTGAGTCGGATCAAAACCTTCAGGCTTGTACAGTAATCCGTCTAGCGGAGTACCGTCGACTGACTTCCAGGAAACCAACTCAACGCTTCCCCATAAATAATCTTGCTGCTGAGGATTAGCATTGCTTAGCTCTTCGGCTTTCTTAAAATCAGTAGTACTTAACCATACATCAGGAAAATCAGTGAAGCTAGATTTACGATAAATGACTTCATCGCCATCCTGAGCTTTTTGCAATCCATAGAAGCGATAATCTTCCAGAACCAACTTTTCCGGTGGGCGATTATTTCCGGTATGCTCCTGAAAGTAGCCACTTTGCTTGGTCTTCCGGTCAAAAGCTGAGATAATAATCTCGTCATTGGCGGGAATGAAGTATGCTTCAGGGTCAAGCTCTTCGTAGCGAAACCTCATTTCATTCTCCCGTCCGTAGCCATTGGTAAGGTTTGTTACCTCTAGGGTTTTGGGATTAATTTTCCAGATGTCGTAGTAGTCGTAAACCAAAATATGCTCGTCTCCTTCAGTCCATCCGGCTGAGCCGTAACTGCCGGGCAAAGCGGGAATATCGTTAAGTTCATTGTAGAAGTTAGCGTCAATATTTTGGGTTAGGTTAACCGTTGCTTTACTGCTAACATTGTAAGCGTACCAACTACTGTCCTCCGAATCGTACCAGTAGGCATAATTACCTCCTGGAGATAGGTTGGGATAGCCAGTGGTATTTTTGGCAAACCTTTCAGTTTCTCCCGTGCTGACATTTACGAGATACGCATCGCGGCGGAAGGGGTAATCCCAGGATATTTGTTTGCGGTAAGGAGTATCATCAATACCAATAACGTAAGGCAATCGTTTATCCCGGTCAAACCGAATACTTGGCATCTCTTTACTACCCAACTGCGTTATTTTCTGCGACGAAAGATCGTAAACTGCGCTATACGACCGCTTCATCTCCTCCTCCTTCTGTTCTAGTTGCATTGGTTGAATGAACGGGTCTTGCCACGACCAAACGTCTACCTTCACGCGCTCTTCATCCAGCAGGGTAGTATCTTCTTCGTAGGCATATTCTACGGGGCGCGGAGCGGTGGCGAAGAAAAGTCGTTGGCCATCGTGAGAGAAATCTAGCTTACCGTGCTCGCTCACCATCCAGTTATTAGGCAAGGAGGAAGTAGTAGTATCAGCTACTAAAGCAGCTTCGCTATTTTCATTCCACAGATACAAATGGTGGTAGCGGTCGTCGGCTTTCAGGCTATCTTCACTCGCCAGATAAGCCACGGAATTTCCATTGCGGCTTAGGGCGAGCTGCTTGTACGATACTTTTCCAGTATCAATTGGTAACAGGCTTTGGGATTCGGTATCAAATGCCATGACTCCTGCAGTACCCGTTGAGTCACCAGCTACTTGAGTGAAAGCCAATCGACTGCCGTCTTCGGAGAAAAAATACTCGTCTACCCGCTCATAACGCCATTCTTCTTGTGTCTCGAGATTCATGATTACCAACTCATTGCCTTCCGGTTTTTCCGGCATATCCTTCACTGCAACCTGAAATTGGTCAGTGTCAGTTTGGATACTGTCTTCCTGAGCCTCAGTTGCAGTATCCAGCGGACTTTCGTGTAGGAAGGATAGCCAACCTCCCGCTTTCTTCGGTAAGCGATAGGATTTTACCCGCTCGTATTCTCCCGCTATCTGGCTATTTCCTAGGTTGAAGATGACCAAAGAGTCTTTGGGTAATTCCTCCTCCTTTTTCTCAGCTAGCTTCATGTGCCGCACTGTATCGTAGGGTGGAACGGTTTTAAAAACCAAGAAACGGCTGTCGTGGGCGAATTCTGGTTGTTTTCCTCTCAAGAAAGTTTGGGGTGCTGTTTGATCAGCATCGTGTAAATAAAGTGCGCCATCACCCTGGGCCGGGTTTACTTCGTATACTACGTATTGACCGTCATTAGATATACGCTGAGCATCAATATCTTTCCAATCGTCGTAAACGTCGTGAGTGAGTGGTTTCTTCTGGGCGAATCCTGCTTGAAGAAGCATAATCAAGAAAGAAATAGTGAGAAGAGCGATTTTCTGCATGGTTAGGAAATCTGTTTGGTAGCTAAAAGGGAGAATTATTTTTCGTTGAAAGCGCGTAGTATGCTAGTATCCTATTATCATTACAAAATAAAGCTATTTTAGTTTTGAACCGCAGTGTTAAGACCTACAGCACAAAAAATTTTAAAGAAAGCTTTCTGAATCTAAATTCACAGGTCAGTAAGTTTTTTGATAGAGGGGATGAGGATTTTTTCTGTTTACGAATAGAAGATGTTGTTTCTCACGCCATCATTCCAGTTCCGCCCTCTCGCGAGGAGTGCCATACTTTGATTCTGGTTTTGGAAGGCTATTATGACCTAAAATTAGGAACCACGGAGTATCGAGTGAAACCAGGAGATTTAATCATTCAGCAAGCAGGTAAGATTTTTTCCATAGACCGTATTAATCGGGAAAATAAGGGCTTTACCTGTCACTTTCACCCCGATATATTAATCGGTAAATCGAGTAATCAGGCCATGTCAGCTGATTTTGAGTTCCTGAATGTTTGGGAGGATTCGCTGGTACGGTTTGATGAAAGTAGGCTTCCGTTTGTTATCACCCTTCTCCAGCGGCTACATATAGAATATACTCATAACCAAAAACCAGATTTTGATATTATCCACGCCTATCTGCTGGCGTTACTGTCGGAAATAAAGGCGTTCACTGATGCTGATGAGATGGAAGCCAAGAACGCGACTTATCATTTAGTGAAGAGGTTCAAAAGATTGATTCATACCAGGGTAAAAGATAATCTTGGTGTATCTGGTTTCGCCTCTTTACTCAACGTTAGTCCCAATCACCTTAATAAATGTACCAAGCAGGTGGCAGGTTTTTCGGCTTCCAAGCTAATTGATGAAACCAAAACTATGGAGGCGAAGTACCTGCTTTATCAAACAAGTCTTACCGTTAGCGAAATAGCCAATGAGCTAGGATTTTTTGATCCCTCGTACTTCAGCCGATTTTTTAAAAAGTACACCGGGCAAACACCAGTAGAATATCGGAAAATGATTGAAAAGTCCTAGTAGTCGCTTTATTTGTCCTAACAAGCTGATTACATATCGCTGACCTTTGTGGGAAACTAATCACTCATGTATCCCACGTTACTAACAATTCATTCTGTATTCCGGTGGTTGGTATTGGCTGCCCTACTACTGTCAATCTATCGAGCGGGGCGCGGATACTTTGGTAAAATTTCTTTCACGAATATCGACAATAAAATCCGTCATTGGACTGCCACAGTAGCGCATATCCAACTAATCATTGGTATACTACTTTACGTCAAAAGCCCCATCATTAGCTACTACTGGACAAGTTCGGATAATTCCTTAGATTCTGTTGAACCATCATTCTTCGGACTATATCACTTTGGGTTTATGCTGTTGTCAATTGTTCTTTTAACCATTGGTTCAGCGAAGGCAAAGCGAGAAAAGTCTGACGAGGCAAAATTCAGAACGATGCTCATTTGGTTCTCAGTAGCCCTACTAATCATCTTTCTAGCTATTCCTTGGCCGTTTTCACCGTGGGCTAACCGTCCTTACATCCGAAATTTCTAGTAAATGAATTTTCTTAATTCAAATATTGGCCGACTTCGGCTGTTAGCAATATTAGAAGGGTTAACCCTGCTAATATTGGTATTCATAGCAGTTCCCCTACGCCGAATCTTTGACTACTCAACCGTATCTCAAGTTGTAGGGCCAATTCATGGTGTCCTGTTTTTATTATTCGTTTTCAATACGTTAAGTGTGGGAGTAGAGAAGGGGTGGAAATTCAGTCAAACTACCTGGAAGGTACTCTTAGCCTGCTTCGTACCTTTCGGTACTTTTTACATAGATCATAAAATCTTAAAACCGATTCACCAAGAGGAAACTCTATGAAAGTATATATTTTTAAGACTTCCATTAGACATCAAGATATCGGTAGTGTCGACAATATTATTCGGACACTTATCCCTAATACACGTTGGAATTTTGATTTAGAAGATTGTGATAATATCTTAAGAGTTGAAAGCAGACGGGATATATCCGAAGAGATATGTAACGGATTGGCAAAGTTTGGTTTCTTTTGCCAAGAACTGCAATAATCTTTTGCTATTTACGCAATTCTTATCACTATGCCCCACCTAGCCCAACTTAACATTGGTACGCTTCGCTACCCGATTGACCATCCTAATACCCAGGAATTTGTAGATAATATTGACCGCATCAACCAGCTAGCGGAAAGAAGTCCGGGATTTGTGTGGCGATTGAAAGATGAAGCTGGGAATGCCACTAACTTTCAGGTTTTTCCTAATCCAATGACGATCGTAAATATGTCGGTTTGGGAAAATGCAGATCTTTTAAAGCAGTATGTGTACCGATCCGATCACGCTCAAATTATGCGGAAACGTCAGCAGTGGTTTGAGAAACACGATGGCTCATTTATGGTGCTATGGTGGATTCCCGAAGGTCATCTGCCGACCTTGGCTGAAGCCAAACAGCGACTCGAGCTTCTCGAGAAAAATGGTGAAACGGCTGAAGCATTTACCTTTCGAAAAATGTTTAATCCTCCGCAATTAGCCTAGTCTATCTCTGAAGGTGGTTTTGCTCACTTAATAAACCTATGAGAATGAAGACTCATAATGGTCTTTCTAAAATAACTAGGATTTGCTATTCAAGGAGTAACAGGCCCTGCTGAAATGAATGAGGTTGAAAGCCTAACTTACACTAATATCGAGTCGATATTACGCTTTTGGTAGCAGAGCATTAAATCCCCCAGACCCTTTAAAAAGGGGGAAATAACTTATAGACAGACTACGCTCACTCTGTGGACGAAATAGACCTCACAAGTGAGTAGTTAGTGAGATCATTATTCCCTCCAACTACTAACTGCTATCAGATGAATCTTGACAAAGTAAGAGTTAAGCCATTGTGAAGATCTATTAGAAATGATGTCGCACAAAGGCTTCCATAGCTTCGTACTCAGTTAACCCTAATTGATTGTATAAAGTAGCTGTGGCTTGGTTACGATCCTCGGCCCGCTGCCAAAACTCCCGACTGTCTTCTCCTTGAAACATAACGCCATCTTTTTGAGATTGATGGAAAAAAATTGCTTGCCGTTTCTTTTCCACTTCCTGGGGGCTTAAAGGTACTGCCATCTCAATTTCGTGAATGGGCCATTCGTGCCAGGCACCTCGGTACAACCATACCCAGCAATCTTGCATAAATGGCTGATCTTTCAGATTATCTACGGCTTGCAAAATGGCATCCAGGCATACTTTATGCGTGCCATGCGGATCAGCTAAGTCGCCCGCGGCGTATATCTGATGAGGTTTTACTTCCTGGATCAGATCTTGGATTAGCTGAATATCTTCCGGTCCCAGAGGGTTTTTCTTAGAGCGCCCGGTTTCGTAGAAGGGCATGTTCAAGAAGTGAATTTGTTCATCGGGTAGCCCACAATAACGCGCTCCAGCAATGGCTTCCCCCCGGCGGATCAGTCCTTTAATTGCCCGCACCCTGAAACTATCAATTTCTGAAGCTTCTTCCCGCTGTTGCAGTTCATCAATCGTTGTTTCTAACTCTTGTGTAGAAACCCGGTTAAGCTGGTTTAAGTCACGGGTGAACTCTGCAAATCTAAGTGCATCGTGATCGGCTACGGCAATATTACCCGATGTTTGATACGCTACGTGTACTTCATGTCCCTGATCAACCAATCGTAAGAAGGTGCCGCCCATGGAGATAACATCATCATCGGGGTGGGGGCTGAACAGGATCACTCGCTTTTGAGCCGGTTCGGCTCGTTCAGGACGGTGGCTGTCATCGACGTGAGGCTTGCCACCAGGCCAACCCGTAATAGTATGCTGCAGAGTGTTGTGCATCTTGATATTAAGCGCGTAAGCAGAGCCTTCAATTGCCAGTAAATCAGACATACCGTTTTCGTTATAGTTCCGCTCAGTCAATTTCAAGATGGGCTTACCTACGTTGTGGCTCAACCACACAATGGCTTTTCGCTTCTGAGGCTCAGTCCACTCGCACGGGCCTACTAACCAAGGGGTTTTAAAACGGGTCAGCTCCGCCGAAGCTTCTTCGTCTAGCAGGATAGTGGTGTTCTGTTGTTCCTGAAGAAATGTAGCAGGAATGACTGAGGAGACTTTGCCTTCAACAGTTTCCTTCACAATATCGGCTTTTTTGTAGCCCCAGGCTAACAAAATGATGCGTCGGGCTTTCTTGATAGTGTTAATTCCCATCGTAATGGCTCGTTTGGGTACTTTATCAATACCATGAAAATCCCCAGAGGCATCTACCCGGGTCAAATGATCCAGCGTAATAAGCCGAGTAAGTGACTGGTTAGAAGAACCAGGTTCGTTAAACCCGATATGCCCAGTACGACCAATACCTAATAGTTGAAAATCTAACCCTCCGTACTGACTAATCTTTTCTTCGTAAGCCATACAAGCCGGATAGACTTGCTCTAACGGCAGGGTTCCATCTGGAATATTGATATTTTCTGGTGGAATATCTACCTCATCGAAGAGATGCTCATGCATGAATGACCAATAACTCTGAGCATTATGCCGAGCCATTGGATAGTACTCATCCAGATTGAAGGTAACCACATTCTTAAAGCTTAATCCTTCTTCCTGATGCAAGCGAACTAATTCTTCATATACTTTAATGGGAGAAGAGCCTGTGGCTAACCCTAATACGCAGATTTCGCCTTTAGCTGCTTTTTTGCGGATTAATTCTGCAATTTCTCGTGCTACTGCGATGGAAGCAGTGCCTGAATCCGAGAAGACTTCCACGTGCATCTTCTCGAATCGGGTAATGTCGGTTCGGCCAATATGCTGGTAAGAAATGCTGGCTTTGGGATTGTTGTGAATGGGTAGTAAATCAATCATGCCGTAAATAGGTGTTTAATAAAATGTATTCAGTCCTTACTTGAAAAAAATAACTCTGACTATAATTGGCTCGAGTGCTAAGCTGAATTCCAGAATCAGTCACTCAAGGTAGTGAACTACAAAAATAAGGATATTCCGCTGTACATAGAAGCAGGCTGAGCTACTTTTAAAGCAAGTGATAAATAAAGGAAAAAGGGGGAGTGGAAAATTAGAAAATAGTGCTTTTCTTACCCCAGTTTCTAACTTCTAGCAGCACGGCTGTCGACTTCTAGCTTCCATCTTCCTACTTTTCCTCTCATCCAGCAAAATGATTATCAAGTTTACTTGGATTCACTATTCAACTCAGGCTATTTTAGCCATCTAAATAAGACTTTCACATTATATGAAGACAATTGTCTTAGAAGAACCGGGTAAATTCACATATACCGAAACTACACTAGATGAAGATTTAAAGGCGGAAGAAGCACTAGTGAAAGTACACCGAATTGGTATCTGTGGTACCGATTTTCACGCATACCGAGGAAATCAACCCTTTTTTACTTACCCTCGCATACTGGGACATGAACTAGGAGTAGAAGTGCTCAAAATAGGTGAAAATGTAACAAATGTGTCAGTAGGGGATCGGTGTTCAGTGGAACCCTATGTGAACCTGACTCAAGATCAGGCGGTACGGCAGGGCTTTACTAATTGTGGCGAGAACCTTTCGGTACTGGGCGTACACGAAGACGGAGGGATGCGCGAACATTTTAAACTTCCTGCCCGGTATCTGCATAAATCAGACAAGCTTAGCTATGAGCAACTTGCAGTAGTTGAACCGTTAGGCATTGGTTGTCACGCGGTAAATCGGGCGAAAGTCCAGCCGGATGATTTGGTGCTGGTAGTAGGAGCGGGACCTATCGGTTTGGCGGCAGCTATTTTTGCTACGGCTCAGGGAGCGAAAACCGTAGTGATGGATATTCACCAAGAACGGTTGAAGTTTGCCCACAAGACTACCGATATTCACGGTACGGTAGTAGCTGGAAAAGATGATACCATAGATCAGCTTAAAGTTCAGCTTGATGGGGATTTACCTACAGTGGTATTGGATGCAACGGGTAATCAGCACTCTATGAACAAAGCGTTAGAATACGCTGCCCCTGGCGGACGTATTGTCTTTATTGGACTGTTCCAAGGAGATTTCACTTTTCATGACCCGTATTTCCATAAAAAAGAATTGACCTTAATGGCAAGCCGTAATGCCCTGGCCACTGACTTTGAGCAGATCATTCAGATGATGGAAACTGGGCAAATAGACGTGAGTCAGTGGATTACTCACCACAGCAGTTTTGAGGACATAGCTGGGCAGTTTGAGTATTGGCTTAAACCTGAATCCCAAGTAATTAAAGCAGTGGTATCAATTTAGTGCCTGATCACCTTTTCCATTGAACTGACTTGGAGGATACTTCCTGGGAATTCGTCCCAACCATGATTTCAAACTCACCGGGTTCCCAATTGTACTCCAATGCGTAGTTATAAAATCTTAAATTTTCGGGAGTAATCTCGAAAGTCACAGTTTGAGTTTCACCTTTGGCTAATCCGATTTTCTGAAAACCTTTTAGTTCTTTCACCGGGCGAGTGATGGAACCGACTACATCGCGAATGTAAAGCTGAACTACTTCCTGCCCGTCGTACTCACCACTGTTGGTAATCTCAATGCTGGCCTGTAAGGTTTCGTTTCCCTGCAATTCGGTCTTACTTAACTGTAACTCTCCGTAATTAAACGTAGTGTAACTCAGGCCGTATCCGAAGGGGTAAAGTGGCTCGTTGGGAACATCCAGATAGTTTGATCGAAACTTTTGAAACCACTGCCCTTCGGGTAGCGGACGACCCGTATTTTTATGATTATAGTAGATAGGAACTTGTCCTATGTTCTGCGGAAAGGTAGCTGAGAGTTTACCCGAAGGATTTACCCCTCCGAAGAGTACGTCAGCAATTGCATCACCCGCCTCGCTGCCCGCGAACCAGACATTTAGAATAGCAGGAACATTTTGATCAGCCCAGGTGATAGATAACGGACGACCAGTAAACAGTACCATCACCACGGGTTTGCCTGTTTTTACTAAAGCCTCTAAAAGCTTTCGCTGGCTTTCTGGGAGGTTAATGTCGGAGCGGCTGGAGCTTTCTCCGCTCATCTCAGCGGCTTCACCTACTGCTGCCACAATCACATCAGCATCTTTACTGATTTCCAGGGCTTCATTAATCATTTCTTCCGCCGAGCGAGAGTCACGGTAGGTAGGTTTACCGAAGATACTGAAGCGGGATTCTAGTAAGGAATCTTCCACGAAATTAGCTCCCCGAGCGTAGGTAATATCCACGTTATCGCCGATCGCATTGGTAATTCCGTCAAATAAAGAAACTGATTCTGGAAATCTGGCGGCTACGCTCCAGGTGCCAGGCATGTTCTCCCGGTTTTTAGCTAGTGGGCCAACCAGTGCAATTTTAGCATCTTTTTGTATTGGCAGTACATTGTTCTCGTTTTTTAGCAATACGAAGGTCTCAGCCGCAATCTCTCGGGCTTCCTGCCGATGCTCCGATGAAAAAACTATTTGCTCGGCTTCTTCTTCCCGACAGTAGCGGTAGGGATCATCAAACAAACCCAACTCGTACTTGGCAATTAGAATTCGGTGGCAAGCCTCATCAATCTGATCTTCAGATATATCTCCGGCTTGCAATGATTCTTGCAAAGTGGTTAAGAAACCTTCACCCACCATGTCCATATCCACTCCAGCTTGCAATGCTTTGGCCGATACCAGTTTAAGGTCACCTATCCCGTGAGCCACCATTTCGTTAATAGCAGTGTAGTCGGTTACTACAAATCCATCAAACTCCCACTGGTCGCGTAGTACTTCAGTCATCAACCATTGGTTAGCACTGGCCGGAATACCATCAACTTCATTGAAGGAAGTCATCACACTAGCTACTCCCGCATCCACGGCGGCTTGGTAGGGCGAGAAATAATCGTTGTACATCGTAATTCGGCTCATGTCCACCGTATTGTAGTCCCGTCCCGCTTCAGGTGCTCCGTAGAGTGCGAAATGCTTCACGCAGGAAAGTATGGTGTTGGGCTGAGATAGGTTATCTCCCTGGTAACCATTCACCATCGCTCGGGCTATCTGTGAACCCAGGTACGGATCTTCTCCCGAGCCTTCAGACACTCGACCCCAGCGTGGATCGCGAGAAACATCGACCATCGGGGAAAATGTCCAGCAGATACCGTCAGCGCTAGCTTCTTCAGCAGCAATACGCGCGGTTCGCCCGATCAAATCCATATCCCAACTGCACGAGAGACCGAGTGGAATAGGAAACATAGTTTCGTAGCCGTGAATCACATCCATCCCAAATAATAAAGGAATTCCCAAGCGGCTTTCCTCCACCGCTACTCGCTGAATATCCCTGATCTTTTCGGCGGTTTTGAGATTAAACAATCCGCCCACTTTTCCTGCTTTGATCTTTTCAGCAATGTTAGAGCTAGAAGCTTGCCCAGTGGTAATGCCACCCGCTGCTGGGAGGTTTAATTGACCGATCTTTTCTTCTAACGTCATCAACGCTAAGAGAGAATCAGCCTTAGCCTCAAACTGGTTGTTTTGGCTGGATTGGGCTAGAATAATACTTATCCCGAAGTATGGTGCTAGGAAAATAAGAAAAAGTCTTTTCATGTCGGTATAGGTTTTTTTATTTGTGGAGGCTTGATGGTTCGCCATGCGATTAATCAAGTCTCTACAGGTGATTAGTCAATTTTGACAATCCCCACTCTTCCGGAAATACCGTTTTCGTTAAATGCTTCCACCGTAAAATAATAGGTTTGGTCTACGTTTAGGCTTTTAAGTTCCAACTGATTGTCTTTGTAAATTTGCCACGAACTGTATAGTTTATCAGGAGCAATACCCCAAAGTACGTTGTAACCTTGGGCTGAGTCGTTCTCTTCCCAGCGAATTATCGCATCTCGGCGATCCTCTTTTCTTTCTACGGTAAAGTTTTTTACGGAACGAGGGGTTTTTCCTTCACCCCTCCCAAATATACGGAAACCGGAAATGGCTAGGTAGGGGGTAGGTACATTGATATTGTAGTAGCGCAGGTATCGTAACCGTTTCGGGATTGGTAATTCTACGTAGTCGTTCGGGGTGTCTTCGTAGCTATTTCTTCGATCAACCAGTACTTCCCAATTTTCCCCGTCGGCGGCACCTTCTACCCAGTACCGATGCTGCAAACCGGGAACTTTACCGTACAATCCCGCCTGATGATCGGCAAAGTTTAGCTGAATAGCGTAGACCGTAGCCAAGTTTTCCAAATCAACTTCCAGCCATTGCTCATCATTATTTTCCTCAGCTAGCCAGTAGGTTTTTACGTTCTCATCTACGGCTTGGGAGGCAGAATACTCATCTTGTTCGGAAGATGATTTTACTGGTTTTTGGTAAGAGAGAAGCATCCAGCCAGCAAAGGCACCTTGCTTACCTGGAACCGCCGGAGCAAAGTGCGGGTAATCACCAAAGTAGGTATTGCTATACATGAGACCATCCTCGTCAAAAAAGGTGGGAAACATGCCAATACGTCTTTCCCAACCAATATTGATTGATACTGCCATCGTAGCGAAGTGCCAGTAAGTGTTCAGAGGCCCCTCAACGGTGCTACCGTGCCCGGCTCCGTTAATAAACCCACCCGGTTTGTAAGAGAAAGGATTGTTAGGAGCGTATTCGTAAGGGCCAAGCGGATTATCGCTCACATATACCCCGTCGCCGTACACGTTGAACTCAGTACCAGGGGCCGCATATTGCAAGTAATATTTATTATTATGCTTGGTCATCCAAGGGCCTTCAATATAGCCACCTAAAACAGTATCTGCATGATTTTCCCCAAATCGCTCCCAGCCGTGCTTATTGGGTTCGAGATTAAATAATTCGTGTACCTTTTCACCTGGTCGGAAGTTTCTATCCATATTCAACTCACGAGCGCGAATCGGGAACTTGTTGGAAGACCCCCAGAAGAGGTAAGCTGAATGATCGTCATCAATGAAGAAAGCCGGATCTTGTAGCCGGGTTAATATGGCGGGTATCGCTTGCCACTCACCTTCATCGGGACGATCGCTGTACAACATACTCATAGCACCGGATGGATTACCCGATACATAGAGCAAAGAATCTCGATAATTAAATGCTGCCGGAGCGTTCGATCCTTCAAAGTACCATTGCTTAGGCTTGATAAACCGCCAGTTTTGTAAATCTTTGGAGTGCCAATAGCCCATAGAACGAGTCACGAACATATAGTACTCATTGCGAAACTTTACTACCGCCGGATCAGCTCCCGAACGATACGAAAGGTCGCGATAGGTATTGTAGATCATGTAAGTGTAATCAATATTGATCGGGTTGCAGTAGGTGCGCATTTGCGCCTCCTGAGCAAGAAGCTGAGTGAAAGAGAGTATTATTGCGATTGATAGGAAAACCAGAGTCTGGAGTCCGAAGACGGGAGACCAAAGACTGAAATAGCTCTTCTCCGGAATAGAATTCTGTGTGATTCGGAAGAAAAGAATACACTTAGTAGTGGGCAAGAAGGTATCCCTATTCTGTAAGCTTCTTATGTGCACCTCCCGGTTTCCCGTTTCCGATTTCCAGTCTCCGTTCTTGTTCATTCGTAAGTAAAATTTAAGTTGTCTAAACCAGTCTGAACTTCCGGGCAACTCATAAATAGATCCCAAAGAAGGCCAGAACGATGATTTTCCATCATAACTACAATTGGACCTTGATCGATGGCTAGGTAGCGAGGTGGATAATAGCCTCTGGTTTGGCTGAAAGCATCGTAAAAGCCGTATTCTCCCCAGATATACTCGCCCAAAGAATCATAAAAGTGACGCATAGCTGCCATACTAGGCTCAGGGGTGTAGGGGAATGATGCCAGTGCTGCGGTAGGGGAGATTACTCCCAAGTCTTGCTCAGGTCGATGTCCGGCGTATCCTCGCATAGAATAACTAGAGGTAAGCCCCCAGCAATTTTCGCCGTAGCCAACGTAGTTTCCAGGATTTTCTTTACAGTACGCTAAATGAGTGAGCGCGTGGTTTTGATTTAGCTTCCAGTAGTCACCGTACTGATCGCTTAGGTTACGTGGATCAAGACCCAAGTAGGAGTAATGTGCCCAGAATAATGGCCCTACCAGATCATCGTTGTGCTCGTAATGATCTAGCACCAAATCGTAATCGTAGTAGGTTTCTTCGCTGCGAATATCGCCATTTCTAGCCCATCCTTCGTGATATACTTCCGGGGTAATTGGGTGGGTAGGTGAAGCTGCTGCTAGCACGTACATGATTAAGCATTCGTTGTACCCACCAACGGCAAAATTCATTTCCCAGCCGTAGTTGGGCGACCAATGCCAGTAAAGTACGTTTTTACTTTGCGTATACCAGTCCCATTCTACTTCTCGCCACAATTGGTCTATCTGCTCGGCTAACGCTTGCTCAGCCTCATTCCCTTGGGCAAAATACTGACGAACGGCTAGTAGTCCCTGTACCATAAAGGCAGTTTCCACCAAATCACCGCCATCATCTTTCTTACTAAAGGGCTTCGTTTTACCCGTTTCTCCGTCGAGCCAATGCGGCCAGGCACCGTGAAAGTGATCGGCCTCGTCTAAAAAGTTAGCAATCTGCTGTAAACGATTAAATCCTTCTTCCCGACTGATGTAACCCCGCTCAATACCAACTAAAATCGCCATCACCCCAAAGCCACTTCCTCCGATGGTAACAATATGCTGATCGTTCTGAGGATAAACATCATCCATATGAATCCGCTCGGGAGCCATACCCGAGTTAGGTTCGGCACCATCCCAGAAGTATCGAAAAGTCTGGTATTGCACCAGATTGAAGAGTGAGTCATCCGAGATTTGAGTTGTACTTTCTTCAGTAGCGGTAGCTGGCTGATTGGCAGGCTTAGTTTGGCAGCTAGTCCACAGAATGGCAGAAATAAAGCTGAGTAGTAAAGTAATTTTCGATTGATTCATTTAGTAGCTAAAGTTTAAGTTGTTTAGGCCATTCTGCACTTCGGGCACCGACATAAATAAATCCCAAAGCAAGCCGGAGCGATAGTTTTCTATCATCACGACGATAGGACCTTGGTCAATAGCTAGGTAAGAGTCGGCGTACCAATCTTCGGTCGCATTAAAAGCATCGTGAAATCCGTACTCGCCCCAGAGTCGGTCGCCCATGGTGTAGTAAAAAAAGTGTAAAGCATCCAATGATTTCTCCGGAGTGTAGGGGAAAGAAGACAGTGCCGCAGTAGGGGTGATAACTCCCAGGTCGTTGGTAGGGGAGTGGGCGGAGTAGCCGTCGTGACTATCGCTAGCAGTAAGTCCCCAGCATGCTTCAGAATAAGCTGCGTAATTTCGGGGATTATCAGTGCAATAGGCTTGATTAACAAGGGCGTGATTTACGCTCTGCGTCCAATAGTTCGCGTACTGATCGGATAGGTTTCGCGGGTTCAGTCCTAAGAAAGAGTAATGAGAAAAGAACAGCGGCCCACCTAACTCTGGCCCAAGCGGTAGCTCATGGCCGTAGTAAGAGTCGCCATTAGTCATTTGACCGTTTCTAGTCCAACCATTCTCATAAACTTCTGGTGAGATGGGAAAGGTAGGCGAACCCGCGGCTAATACGTAGACTATCAAAGATTCATTATAGCCCGTTATCGGTAAGCTAATTGCCCAGGCATTATCGGGCGACCAGTGCCAATAGAGCACATCTTGACCGTTTTGGGTATACCAAGTCCATTCTACTTCTTCCCAGAGCTGGGTGATTTTGTCAATTAAAGCGTTTTCTTCGGCATTAGTCTCGTCTAGCCAGGCGCGAACCGCCAGTAACCCCTGCACCAGAAAAGCAGTTTCTACTAAATCACCCCCATCGTCTTGCGGACTAAAGGGAATGACTTCGCCAGTATTTCCATTCATCCAATGCGGCCAGGCTCCGTGAAAGCGGTCAGCAGTTTCTAAGAAGTTGACAATCTTGATAAATCGCTCAATGGCTTCGGTTCGACTAATAAATCCTCGTTCTACTCCCACAATCATTGCCATCAGTCCAAATCCAGTGCCGCCACTAGTGACCAGGTCGCCGGAAGTGTTTCTCTCACGAGCCATGCCACTAACCGGATGACCGAAATCCCAGAAATAGCGAAAGGTCTGGGTCTGCACTTTAGTGAGTAATTCTTCATCTGAAATCATCGGAAACTTGGGCGTTTCGTCTACCGTGGTGTAAAGCGTTCGGGAAAATTCAGAGAAAGATTCGCCTTGCTGCCCGACTAGCTGATTGGAAACAGTGAGTTCGTAACGACTGAGGTAGTTGAGATTATCGGTAGTAGTGATATTCACTGTTTGATTTTCATCAGAAAAGCTAAACTCTAGTTCAGGTGAACCGGATAAGCTAACAGCTTCGGTTACCGAGGATTGAGACACTGGTATACTGAAGTTAAGCACTAATGTTAAGTTGAGAGGTACATCCAGGACACGACTTGCAGTCGGAATCTCTTCACTGCCAATTGTTGCGGAGACAATTTCTAGCTTGCCCAAAATCGTCTTGAACCGAAGTTGGATTTCCTCAAAAGTTTCGCCTAGCGTTCCCACCAACTGAGAGGATATTTGCAAAGTATGCTCCGTCCCATTTTCTAATGCCCCAACCGGAAAAAGCACTAGTGTTCTATTCTCATTAGAAAAGCTTAAATCAAAATCAATATCAGAATTGCTCCGAAGCGATAGTGCTTGGGTAGCAGTTGTGCCATTAACTGGTGAGGAGAACGTCAGCGAGATAGAACGGTCAATGGGAACACCTTCCGTTATTTCTCCGGTTAAATTTAAGCTGTCCGAACCTACGGTTGCCTCTACTAAACTTAAGCTGGGAGTCTCGGTTTTTTCGTTGCTACAAGCTACCGCATAGACAAGTGAGAAGACAAGTAAGGCTGTTTTCTTGGCCAGCATAAAAAGAAGGAAAAAGAGAAGAAACAAGAATTTAATCTGCCCCTTCTCTTAAGTTTTAAAAAATCAGTAACTAACTGCCAGCAGCTTAAAGGTTGCCCTGGCGAGTATCAATAATGGCTTGAACTTCCTCTGGGGTTAGAGCTTTGTTGAATATTCGCAGCTCGTCCAGTAAACTATTGCCGGATAAATGTCCCCATTCCATGAAACGTGGTGCGCCTGAGGCAATGGATAAAATATCGCAACCCGTCCAGTCTACTCCTGGAAACTCCCCTTGACTAGCCACTTGACCATCCAGATAAACCGCAGCACTAGTCGGCGATATCGTAAATGCTACGTGTACCCACTCGGCGGTGTCGGGGTTAACCGTAGCCGAAGGGCCACCGTCAAACCAGTTATCACCGGCACCGTTACCTACGTTTAGCTTAAAAATCTGATTGGTTGCCCCACCTTCCCGGAAGAAGCGGAACCCACTGGTGCGGTTATTCGGAGTGTCGGGCTTATCAGGATCGGGCGGGCCGATTACCAGAATGCCCGCCCGGTCAGGGTCACTCTTCACATTGTACCAGAACGAAGCACTGAATTCAGGATTTTGCAGGGATGCCGAAGGGTAAGTTAGATAAGAATTAGCACTACCCTCGTAGGAAAACTCTCCCGCAGCAGCATTAGTAGAAAATCCGGGTTCACCTACCACAGTAGCGGGAGTCTCCGAAAGCAACTCAAGGTATGATTCAGCTTCAAAAGGCATGTAGAAGATCTCGCCTTCGAACTGAGCTACATATTTGTTGGATACAGTAAACGGTACCGTAACCGTAGTGGCTTTTCCCGCTATATCAGTTGCTACTACTTCAAAGGTGTAGTCGCCAATAGGAAGGTCATCGTAGGTATACGAGTCAAATACTTTGCGGTAATCCTTAAAATCGGTGAGGGTCGTTAATTCGGTTCCATCCAGCGATAGTTTTATGGATTGTACTTCAATATCATCCTGTACCTCGAAGCGGAAGTTCAAATCCGTTTGTTCATCAGTAAAGGGAATATTTACTAATGCGGGTGGAAATGTAACTGCTACGGAAGGCTCGGCTTCGTCGGAACCAGGATCAACCGTACTGATGTCATCAATATACCCATCCTGACAGCCCAAGCTGAAGATGAGCATCACGTAAAATAGAAGGTTTATCGTTTTCATACTTTAAGTTTTAAAGATTAGGAGAACGGAAGATGGAGAAAGGGAAACGAGAGAACAGGGCGAAAACCATTTTCTTTTCCGCGCGGTGCCCGCTCCCTTCTCCTTTATCCGGTTTCATTAGCTATTGTTATTTTCAGCGGCTTCTTTAATCTGAGGTAAAATATCTTGTTGCTCTAGTGGATATGGTAAATAGCGGTCGGTAGCGGGGTCATAGCTTCGCCCGGCGTAGTTCAATTCATCAGTACGGTTGTAGCGGGTTAGATCGTAGAAGCGGATTCCCCATTCGGTACCTAACTCGGCGAACTTTTCATCCAACACATTGTCTATTGTCACCCCGCTTAATGGAGCCATCCCAGCGCGGGCTCGTACTACATTTACCGCTTCATCGGCAGAGAGCGAGGAGCTGGTAGCCCCGCTCACTAAGGCTTCAGCATGCATCAGCAATATTTGGGAGTAGCGGATAACCTGAAAATTATTATTCTCGCCGTAGGTGAAACGACCGGGGGTAAGTTGGTTGGAAGGTAGATAGAACTTACCGCTCAGGAAGTTGTAGCGGGGATGATTGTTAAACACATCGCCGGATTGAGTGGTGTTAGAAACCCAGTCGGGCAAATTAGCATAGTTTGGATCCGATTGAATTTCAGCAATCCCATCGGGGGTAAACAAGACGGTAGTTTCCAGCCGTTCACGCTCACCGCGATCCAGCATAAACTTGATATATTTGACGCTAGGCTCCCAAAACCCCCAGCCTCCGCCTGAGCCTTCTACTGCCGGAGTCCAGTTAGAGGGACCGAAGAAATTCCACAGATAGCGAGTTCGGGTACCGGATGCCATACCGAAGTCGGAATACTGTAGTTCCAGTAAGCTTTCATCGCTTAGTTTACCAGGGATTTTAAATAGTTGGTAGTAATCCTCTACCAAAGAGAAGGCGTTAGCCCCGATGATCTGGCTGGTAGCATCAGCTACTGTCTGGTAATCTTGCAGTTCCAGGTGAGTCATTGCCTTTACCGCTAGTGCTGTGTGGCGAGTTACTCCACCGGGTACGTCGGTTCGTTCGTTAGGTCGTACGTTAGGCAGTAGCGGGATAGCTTCATCCATCTGAGCCGATAAGTGCTGCATCACTTCCTCAAAAGAGCTTAGTTGGATATTAAACAATGCGCTTGGCTCAGAAGATTCAGGAATCAAAATACGTTCCCACAATCGGGCTAGTTGTAACATCTCAAAGGCTCGCATTACTTTTATTTCAGCAATGTACTGGTCAGCAGTGGCTGCATCGGCTGCGGCTTCTTTGTATTTCTCAATTTCCTCCATCGCTCCGTGCCAGTATAAAATATCAGAATACAGATTGAGCCAAGTAGAATTATACATCCAGAAGTTACGATCATAACGAAACTCATCTGTTCCAATAAGAGGTTCTTGGTCACCTGCGGCATTTACATCATCTCCCCGAACGGAGATAATTGGAAAGGTCTCCCACTGTAAATTATTCAGCTCAGCGTAAGAACCATAGAGCATCAGAATCATATTACTGGTTTCTGAATAGTCAGTGTTCTCTACAATATCCTGGTTTTGTAGTGGTTGCTCAAGCTGGTCTTGGCAGGATACAGTCACTAACAGAGATAATATAAGTGCTGGTAAGCGATATATTTCTTTATGAAATTTCATGATACTATTCATTTGAGTCAGTTTCTAAAGAGTGATATTGAGTCCAATAGTATAAACTGCCGGGATTGGGTAAACCTGACGATCAATGCCATTGGCAACTTCAGGGTTGAAGCCGTTATAATTGAAGACAGTCAACGGTCGCTCGGCAGTTAAAGTCAAACGGGTTTTGGGTAATTTCTCATTATACCAAGGCTGCTCGGAAAACAGGTATGATAAGCGGACATTCTGAATTCGGAAGTAACTACCATCTTCCACGAAGTAATCGCTCATATTCTGATTCCAACCCTTTCGTAGCCCAGCTGCCGAAGGGTAACGATTAGAGGTGCCCGGGCCGCGCCATAAGTTATTTACCAGTTCGGCATCCAGGTTGGTATCGTTAGTAAAGATGATCTCACCTCGCTTGCGGTTCAAGATTTGATGCCCCGTTTGCCCCTGAAAGTTAGCCGTCAGATTGAAATTTTGATAGGTTAGGCCAAAGTTGAATCCGTAGGTAAGGGTGGGTAAGTATGATCCTAGCACCACTCGGTCGTCGGCATCAACTACCCCGTCACCATTCTGGTCGCGGAAGAAGAAATCACCAGGTTCTAGGCTGTTGTCGGTAATGAATTCCTGGGTGTAGCCACTGTTATTGATTTGCGCTTCATCCTGAAATACGCCAACTACTTCATAGCCGTAGAATGCCTCAAAGGGTTCACCTAAGATAGATCGTTGCCGAAACTCGGCAGAGCCATGGTTCAAACTTTCGGCTCCACCTAAACTCAGTACCTCATTATTTAGCGTAGCCAAGTTACCTCCAATGTTGTAAGAGAATCCATCCAGAAAGTTATCGCTCCAGTTCAAGCTCAACTCTAAGCCTTCGTTGCGGATTTCGCCCCGGCTGCGTCGCTCAGTATCCCGGAATACTGGAGGAATAATTCCTACGGCTAAGTTTTCAGTATCGCGGATGAAGTAATCAGCTTCTACCGACAGACGCTCGTTGAACAAACGAGAGGTGATCCCTACGTTGATTTCCTCGGTAGTTTCCCAACGTTCAATCAGGTCAAAAGTGGGGCGCAAGCGACGTCCAGTAACTAGCACATCATCAATGGCGGTAGTGGTTTCTTCCAGCGTAGGGGCACCTACGGCCGGACGAATATTGTCATTACCGAGTTGTCCCCAACTACCCCGAAGTTTGAGAAAATCAATGAAGTTTACATTAAAGAAATTCTCTTCTGAGAGCACCCATCCGGCTCCGAAGGTCATAAAATCTCCCCACTGCTGCTGAAATTTATTATTACCATCGCGACGATAAGTAGCATACAGTAGGTAGCGATCGTCATAGTTGTATGCCACTCGGCCGAAGAAGGATTGAAAGAACAATTGCCCGTTTATGGTACGGTTTCCAAAAATATTGCCGTTGTCCCCATCATTACCAGTTGCGTCCCCGATGTTGTCAACATCAAAATTTAGGGCTCGCGATAAGTACCACAATTCCTCCTGATCGCGACTCGGGTTGGGAGAAATATCTTCGCCCCGCACAAATAATAGTTCGGCATACTCACTACGGTAAGAGTAGCCACCCACTACGGTTAAGAAGTGATCACCGAAGTTGTTTTCGTAAGTCAGGAAGTTGTCCCAAACTTGATCAAAGGTTGCGAGATTGTTGCGCCGGATGGACGAAAGAAAGTCTTGATTGCCGTCAGCGTAGGCAAAATCTACGTTACGGGCGGTTTTCCCTTCCAGACTGTAGTTGTACGATGAGCGGAAGGAGAGGACATTAGGCACAATGTCAATTTCGCCGTAGAAGTTTCCGTTAACTGTACCTGTTTGGTTACGATTATCGTTATACAATAGTGGATAGAAGGGATTTTGTCTACCTCGGTAGCCAATCAGTTGGGCGTTCGCTAATTGATCCTCATTAGCCGTGTTCAATGGATCGTAAGGAGGAAGAATAGGTACTGCAAAATAGCCCTGGAACCAAGCCGCATTTTCGCCAACAAATTGACGGGAAGTGCTCACATTGAAGTTGCCGCCTACAGTTAACCAGTCTTTTACTTGCGTATCAATCTTAGTACGGAAGTTAAGCCGGGTAAACTCATTTCGGGCTGATTTTAATAGTCCTTGCTGGTTAAAGTAGCTTCCGCCCACCGAATAACGGGTTTTGGTTCCACCACCGTTGAAGCTCAGTGTATGATTTTGGATACTGGCTGGCTCCATAATTTCGCGGTACCAATCAGTATTTACATCCGGAACGTTGGGGTTAATGCGGCTGCGGCCAAAGCGTTGCATGGCATTGTCGACAAACGTAATATCGGCATCTGAACCCGTTTCATTCACGTAGCGTACAAACTGCTCAGAGTTCGCCATTTGTAGTACGTTCTGCGGGTTCTGTATTCCATAGTAACCATCGTATACAATCTCTGGTGCTTGCTCGTAGTCACCCGATTTAGTTTCAATTAGCACTACGCCATTGGCGGCTCGCACTCCGTAAATGGCCGATGCCGATGCATCTTTCAGCACTGACATGGTTTGGATATCATTGGGATTAAGAAAATCGATATTGTCAAAGAACATTCCGTCTACTACGTAGAGCGGAGCCGCATTGCCTTCAAATGAGCCAATACCCCGCACTCGCACCGTGGGTGCAGCACCGGGAGCACCACTGCTCACAATTTGTACCCCAGCTACCCGTCCTTGAAGAGCCTGCATGGCTTGTCCGGTAGGAGTCTGCTGAATTTCCTCCGCCTTCACTGTTGAGATAGCCGAAGTCAGATCTTTTTCTTCCTGGGTTCCGTATCCTACTACTACAATTTCGGAGAGAGAGGTAATGCTAGGCATCATTTGTACATTAATTACGGTCTGATTACCGACCCGAATTTCTTCAGTTTCATAACCTACGGAAGAAAACGCTAAGGTATCTTCGGGTGAAGCAGTGATTCGGTAGTTTCCGTCTAAGTCAGTAACTGTACCCGTGGATGTTCCCTTGATAATAACATTCACCCCGGGCAGTGCTGTGTCATCAGTAAAGTCAGTAACCGTACCCGTGATTACTGCCAAATTTCTTTGAGACTTTATTGTCAGTGATGGCGTATTTCGAGAAATGAGAGGAAGCAATGTACTGGTAGAGGCAGCATCATAGACTGACTTTTTCTCTACTTTCTGCACCGATGACCGCTTCTGAAGAATATAATAGTCCTCTTGAAACTGTCGGAATTGTAATCCCATTGGCTGAACCACCTGATGTACAGTACGCTCCAACTCATTCTTAGGCACTTTGAGTACCTGCTTTGCTTGTTGGACATTTACGATCTTATCATTTACTAAATCACTTTGATAAGTGATCTTGATATTGTGCTTCTTTTCTACCTCAAACAGCATCTGCTTAAGAGACTGGGAGGACGTTTGTTCAGGTTGTGCGGTCAGCGTGTTGGAAGAAGGCCAACGAGCTGCCAATTTCTGAGCAGGAGCTGTAAAGGTTGTTAATAGAAGAAGGAAAAGCACGGTCAGCCTGGCTGGCCATTCTGGTTGGGGTACTGGTGTCTTCATAGTGCAGTTATTGAAGTTGAGTTTTACTTCATTCATAGGTTTACATAGGTGAAAGATTATTCCCGTAGGCGTATTTGTCCATCTTCTTCCGTGGCCTGGATGCCAAAGATTTCTTGAAGCAGAGCCAGTAGCATACGCATATCATTATTAGGTAAAGTACCCGTGAGCTTTAGTTGGGTAATGCTGTCGCTCTCGATAATCACCGGAAGTCCATAGAGATCCTCAATAGTTTGAGCGACTTCCGCCATAGGAGCGTCATTAAATAAAAGCTTATAGTTTCGCCAGGAGGTGACTGGATCAGTCTCCACTGCAACGAGGGTAAAGTTGTCGTCTTCGGTGAGGGTAGCTTGTTCGCCCGGGCGCAAAATGACATCGGTTACGTCGTTGAGGGCAGCATCTAAGCTATTGAGCTTAACTTTGCCTTCATCCAAGGTTACCTGCGTAGTTCCCCGGCGATTCTGCACATTAAATTCGGTGCCCAATACTTCTACCGCCAGGTTGTTGGTGTATACCGTAAATGATTGGTGATTCGCTAAGTGCTGTACTGAAAAGTAGGCTTCCCCTTCTAGCCAGATTTGGCGAGGAGAGTCAATCTGCCACTGTCGTTCGTACTTGACGGATGAGTTGGCGTTGAGCACTATGGTAGACTGATCGGGGAGTACGATAGTGCGAGTTTCGGCAAACCCAGCGGTTTGGGTGACCATACTGTTCATCCATAGATAGTATACTACTAAAAAACCAAGCATTGCCCCAGTAATGCTGGCGGCTATTTTCCAGGTAGCTAATGAGCGGCGTTGGGGTAAACGAGTCGAGAGTTGCTCGTATATATTTTCAGATTGCTGGGAAGAGAGTGGTTTTGTGTCATGTAACTCTTGCCAAAGCTGCTGAATTATTTCCTCGTGCTCTTCGGCTTGGGGATGCTTTTGTAGATAGTTCAGTAGTTCTTCCAATTCGTCTCGACTGCACTGTCGGGCAAAATATTTCTGGAGTAACTGCTGCGAACGGTAAGACATAAATACTTTTTATATCTTACTATCCATCTGGCTACTAAAACGAATAGTGAACTCTGAATTTTTTCATTATTTCCATTCCTAAGCCTGAAAAACTGGAATTTTAGCAATTAATAGGGCTTTTCAGTATGAGATTGTCAAGCTAGTGTTTCGTTTCAATTGCAGAGGCTAACGGGATTGGGTAAGTAGAGCGACAATCAGTGTTAGGGTGAGGTCGGCGTGCTGTTTTAGGTAGTGCTTGATAAAACTTATTGCCTGAGTTAACTGAAAACGAGCAGTTTGGGGGGTGATTTCCATTAAAGAAGCTATTTCCCGAATAGTTTTTCCTTGCTGTTGCGCCATTTCGTAAACCAGCTTGCGTTTAGGCGGAAGAAGGGAAATAGCCCGTTGGGCAATGCTAGTGTATTCAGCGAATATCATCTCCTGCTCGGCGGTAGGGGTAGAATCATTCATCTGTTGATAAAGTTGATCCCGTAAGCTTTTGTCTTGAGCTACCTTTCGTAAGAATTTCAGGTTTTCGTTTTTGGCAATCTGGTAGAGATAAGGCTCTAAGGGACGTTGAGGGTCAATCTTGGTGCGATGCTGCCAAAATCTGTAAAAGATATTCTGGGTGATTTCCTGAGCATCTTCTGGCGAGTGCGTAAACTTTAGGGAAAAGCCATAGATTTGCTGATGGTAACGATCATAGATTGCCCGGAAAGCATCTTGGTGACCTTTCTTCAGGCGGGTAATGATTGTAGGTTGTTCGCGGTTCATCAGTATCTAAGGCAAAAAAATATATTTTGCTAGAATCTAGCAAATTTTTAAAAATATTTCAATCTCTACCAGATATATAACCTTGTTTTTAACACATAATTTGTTGCTGGCGTAGCATCATAGAACTTTGTTCTAAGTACTCGCTATTTATTACTTTTATAGCATGAAATTACGAATTCAAGGGAATAGTTTGCGGTTACGACTAACTCAGCCGGAGGTGCAACTTATTGGTGAGCTGGAAACAGTGCAAGAATCTATGGAGTTGGGAAGCGGAAGCCCGGATTTTACCTACTCTCTATATGTTCATACCGAAAATCAGTCCGTACAGGTACAGCATCAGTCTCACGGAATCAGGGTGAGTATCTCTGCCGAGCTTGCCCAAAACTGGGCTTCTACTGATCAGGTGGGTATTGAGGAGCATATCACTCTCGGAAATGATAAGGAGCTACAGGTATTGATAGAGAAGGATTTCCGATGTTTGCACCGTAATAATAAAGAGGAACCTCACCAGTTTCCGAATCCGGCGGCTTCCTGACTATTCGCCTTTAAGCCGAAGCTTTCTTGATAATCGCTACTGAGTCTGGTGATAGTGGTAATTCTAAGGCAGCCTGTTGACCAGCTTCTGACATTTTTTTCCAGGTTTTAGCAACAATATCAACCACTTTCTCTTCCGGGTGTTTTTGGGTGAAGTCAGTAAAGTAGTAGCGCAGAAATACCAGGCAGATCACATCTTCTAGCATCTGTACTTCGGGGTCGCGTTTTAGCTGTTTTTTGCTGAGTAAGGTTTTTACCCGGGTGATTATTTCTTCATTGTAGCCCAGCTCCTGCATAATTTCAGCAGTTCGTTCACCGTGAAACTTTTTGAGCTGATTTCGCCAAAGCAAGTACCCCTTTCTATCCATTGGGTACTTATTACGGGGAATCTTCCAGCGTTCAATATGCTGGGCGTGAGTGGCTATTTGTAAAACTTCCGAAGCGTCGGGGCAAAACGATTGCAGCGTATCGCTCATTCGCCGGGAGTAGAGTAACTCAGAAGGCATAGGATTGCCAGCTTCATTATAATCCATACGCGGGTCTTTCCGGTTGGCATCATCAATTTTATCTAGCGTCCGAGTAAGATGGGAAGAAGAATCTTGGGTAGACATGAAGATTAAGTCGATTAGAGACCGGATACCGGAGACAGGAAGCCGGATTCTAAATATTTAAGCAATAAGTCTGGTCTTCCAATTCCAGTCTTCGGGTTCCGCTACACCAAAGCTAACTGATTTATCTTTTGTCGCCAACTAGCATCAAATTTATTCACCACTGTCCCAATCACAATAATGGCCGGTGAACTAAGTTGTTTTTTTGATTGCTTCAATATCATGAAGAAATTGGAGATGAATAGCATGGTAGAACTAATAGAAGGATCGCAGAAGAACGGGCTTTGAAGGACGCTTTATATACGTAGTGTCAAGATGTTAGGGTGTTATTGTGTTCAGGTGCTCGTGAATGCTGTTTTTAGGTTAATAAGATTCTAAGTTCAAATTTCAAATGCTATATACTCTAGACTCATTAGTCATACTTGAACATTTAAACACAGGAACACAAACTAAAACACTATCGTGAGTACCAAGCGAAATAATATCTTTGCCCTCATTCTTTGCGGAGGATTAAGTTCTCGGATGGGAACCGATAAAGGCTTGAAGGAGGCTGATGGTACGCCTTGGGCTCAACAGTTGTATCAGCGACTTTCTGCCATTGGATTTACTACCTACTTTTCAGTTCGTCCTGATCAGACGGATGCTTATCATCAGCGATTACCCGATATTCCTCTCATAACCGATGAGGTGCTGACGGGTATAAACGGACCATTGCGAGGCATTCTCTCGGCACACCGAAAATTTACCGGGCAACACCTATTGCTCGTACCCTGTGATATGCCTTTGCTGTCGGAAGATGTGTTTGCTTTATGGCTGAAGACTTTTCAAGAACAGGGAAAAACGGTGATTAGCTGCACCGAGAAATGTCATCAGCCTCTGTGTGGAATTTACCACCAAATGGGTTTATCTTATCTAGACGAATTATATCAGCAACAAAGATTGGTTGATCAAAGTATGCACGCCATCCTAGATAATTATCTTCAGCCCGATTATCTAGATATTCCAGCAAAGATGAAGCCGATGTACAAGAACTTCAATACTCCTCAAGATAGCGATTATTGATTTTTAATTGCCATCTCTTCTTTGCCATTGATCATTTGCGCTTTATTCTTCTGCAGTATCCGGTCTCTAATATCAATTGTCCGTTGCTCCCTCTAAGCGTCTAGCCTAACTATCATCTTTTTGATTACCCTTTGGTTACATTCGGGTAGGGGTGTTGCGACTTAGGGGTAAATCAGTGTTGTTTACCCTTAAACCTAATTCGTTATGATCTCATCGCAGACCTTGGCCACCGTGTTCAGCATATTGGTAATGCTTGCTCTGTTGTGGCCCATTCAGGAAAACTGGAGAAAAAAGCCGAAGGATAATTTTCCCCTATCGTACTATCCTATGTTTTCGCACAAGCGGAATACAACCTACTCCATGCCGTATTTGGTCGGTTACGACTCGTTGCAAAATCGCTATTTTATTCCCTACCAATACGCGGGCACGGGTGGGTTCAACCAGGTGCGGCGGCAAATGCGGCAGATGGTTCGGGAAGATCGGCACGACGAACTTATTGAACGGGTAGCTCAGCAATTGGGCGAAACCCAACGTTCTCCCTTTGATCAGCTTGAAAGAGTCGACTTGGTAAAGGGAAAGTACCACTTTGAAGACTACTTCCTACATAATCAAAAAGCACCTATTTCTGAGAAACTATTGAGTACAAGAAAAATAACGAACCCATGAACGCTCTAACCCAAAGACTCCATCAATTTTGGTATCAACCGGCTCCGGCAGAGCGAATTGCTATTCTCCGCATTGCTACTGGGGGTTTTGCTCTGTGGTACCTACTCTCACGTTATGAGATGCTTCAGAAGCTATCTCGCTCAGATATTACCATGTTTGAACCCGTTGGCTTAGCCAAAATACTATACGAACCGATAGCTCCCGGCGTATTCACCCTACTGTTGCTGGTAACGATTTTATTCAATGTAGCTTACATTGCCGGATGGAAATTTAAGTGGACCGGGCCAGTGTTTGCTTTGCTATTACTCTTTTTATTGAGTTATCGCAACTCCTGGACAATGATTTACCACAACCGTATTGCGTTGGTATTGCACGTTTTTATTATCGGCGTGGTAGCATCCGCGGACGCCTTCTCGGTAGATGCTTGGGAAAAGGCCAAAGCTGGAGCCAAGAAAGCTACCGCCCACTGGCGATACGGCTGGCCAATCAGATTGATATGTGCCGGAACGGTGTTGACGTACTTTCTGTCAGGAATAGCCAAAGTGCTAGGTGAGCTTGCCTGGGATTGGGTAAGTGGCGAAGCCATGCGCTCTCAGGTAGCCATTGACGCACTACGAAAAGAGCTGCTAGGCGGAAAGGCCGAGCCATTGTTTGAATGGTTGTACCCCCACGCCGAACTATTTTTGTTTTTCGCGATTGGTACTATGATTATTGAATTGGGCGCTCCCTTTGCCTTGGCGGGTCGCCGAGTTGGAATGGTTTGGGCGGTGCTAACCTGGCTGATGCACTGGGGTATATTCTTTATCATGGGCATTCGTTTTCGCCATCATATGAGCGGTATCCTGTTTTTACCCTTCTTTGAAGTTGAAAAGTTGGGGTCGTGGCTACAACGAGTAAAGAGTCGTGTCTCAAAAGCTGAAAAAGTAACAACTAAGCAAAACATGAAACCAGCAGTGGTGCTGTTTGATGGAGTTTGTAACTTCTGCGACGCTTCAGTACGTTTTGTGTTAGATCGCGACTCCAAAGAATATTTTCAGTTTGCTTCGCTACAATCATCAGTCGGGCGGCGTTTACTGCAACAATACCAAGCGCAGCAGGATTTATCTACTATTATATTGATTGAAAACGGTCGGATGTATCTTCGTAGTACTGCGGTTCTCCGGATTGCCCGACGCTTAGACGGGGCTTGGCCTTTGCTATACGGATTGATGGTAGTGCCTGCTTCAGTACGGGATACCGTGTACCGATGGATAGCTCAGCATCGTTACCAATGGTTTGGGCAAAAAACCGTGTGCGAATTGCCTCAGCCTGGGATTCAACAACGATTCTTGAACTAATAGTCTGTTCGTCTTTATCCGGCAAACATCTAAAACAGGGCTTTTGTAAAGGAGCTCTGTTTTCCTTCACTCACGGTCTCGGGTATGAAACGTAGGGTATTTCGGAGCTGCGTACCTGTCCACCCAGACAAAGCTTGTTAAGAAACTAAACTTACAAAAGGTACTATCCGCCCTATATTTTATACCTAATGTTATGTGGCGTTTGATTTCTTCTAAATCTTTGCAAAATAACCTTTACTGGCCTTAGCTATATCTTCTTTTCAGGATGTCTATTCTCTTTTTGATTCCAAATCACAACCCTACAAATAGAGTATTCGAGTCAAAGTCCAATCCTATTCCAATACCACTCTGGAAACCAAAAACTAATTGCTATCAAAACTGCCAATAGAGGCATGTTTAGTACTGCTCTGACAATTAGGAAGAACTCGAGCGGCATCAAAATCTGAGTGACAATCAATACCACGGCCGAAAGTAAGTATGCCCATGCCCAGATAGAGGTCAGTAAAAGCCAAGCAGATTTAAACTCTTTTGTTTTACGAAAATCTTTCATTTCAGCAGAGTTTGGGATACTTCCCATAGCCTCAGCCAATATTAGTATAAGGGGGCGAGAAAAGGTTAACGACACAAGAAACGCTAAGCTCCAGAGAAGGTGATCAATAGCAGAAGTTGCCAAATAGAAATCAGGATTAAACGTGATGATAGTTCCTATAATTTCTATCAATGTCAATGGGATAGATAATATTGCAAAGAGATTTATTTTTCTGAATACGAAGTGTGTTACAAGCACCACAACTACTCCCCAAGATGCAGCTATCAAAGCACCAATCGGCGGTTTGCTATACTGGTAAAACACATAATAAACGATAATTGGTATTAAACCTCCTACGATAAACGCCTTTAAAGGAAAGTGCTCTCGTATGGAAACCCACCAAGATGGGTTTTCGCGATTCTCTTTATTGCTACCATCCATGTCTTGACAAAATAATCAGGCTATTCTTAAAACAGGAATCGCCATGTGAAGTGTATGGGTAATATCTCAGAAGAATTATCGTCAAACATTGGGTTCAGCTGATACATGAAGCCTAATGTAGAAGCGTTAAGCAAGTCAAAGTTTTGGAAGAATTGCCCTTTAAACCCAATCATTAGTTCCAATTGCAAGCTCGTTTGATTGGTGAAATCAGATAGTGAAAGTGTTTCATTTTCATCCTCACTGCGATAGAAATAACTTGTTTCAGCACCAAGAAAGTCCAACGACTGTACAAATCGCAGTCCACTTTGCACAAACATGTTCCGTGAACTAGCAGCGTTGTTTTCTAAAAAGTAAAATCTGCCTTGTAGAGGGATAGCAATATTTCTTTGTCTTAGTCCTGTATATTTTTTGTCAGGTTCAGCTTCAATTAAAGTAAACCCAGCATTTGAACCAAATTGAATGTCGCCATCAAAATTGTACGTAACCTGCTCAAATTCAACCCCTGCAACTACAGAAAGTCGCTTGTGAAATGCGCGTTCATACATAAGCCCCAACTGAAGGTTATTGCTCCCAGCAAAATATATATCTGGTGGAAATTGCCTAAGTACAGAAGAGCCTGCCCCAAAACTGATATAAAGATTATCGTGCTTTTTAAATACCTCAGTATTCTCTTGTGCCTGTGTTGCAGCGAAAGCACCTAAAGCTAAAATTGTCAATAAAAATCTCTTGTAAGCTTTCATGATTTCTTGTTTTTAAGATCTCATGACAAAGTTCATAAGAGGTAAGCAGACATAAAATAACCTTGGTTAAGTTCGATTTCTGTTTTTGTAAATTCTTCTTTTGATCCTACTAAGTGATTCTGGTTGTACTTGCAGATAGGTAGCCAGATATTTTTGAGGAATACGATGGATGTACTCTGGATACTGGGACAGTAAGTCCAGATATAGTTCTTCAGGGGTTAAAGTAAGAAGTTGAATTTCACGTTTTTCTCGCCAGATGTAATAGCTTTCCGTTATCAATCTACCTATTCTTTCTCCAGTAGCAGAATCATAGTATAAGGTTTGCAAGCTATCATAGTGGATGCTTATTAAGGTTACTTCTTCAATAGCTTCAATCGAGATAAGCGAAGGGCTTCTCGATAAAAAAGAAGCAAAGGAATTACTCAATTCATTCTCAAATGCAAATTCAAAGTTGATTTCGCGACCATCTTTGTGGACATAGTGTCTTACACAACCAATTGCTACAGAAGAAAGGTAGTTTTCCGTTTCACCCTCTCTAATAATGTTCTCGCCTTGTTCAAAGTGTCTTACCTTCAAGTACGGTTTTATTGTGGCCCAATTCTCCTCGGTAATAGGTGCACCCTCCTCTAAGGCAGTTCTGAATGAATGGTATTTGTGATCCTCGCTCAAAAGAATTTGTTGTTATGCTTAGAACTCAGGGTTTGTATCGCTATGCCACACAACTAATTGATAATGGTAATATAGCAATTACTGTTAGAGAGTGCCAAGTGGAGAGGACGCTTAAAAATTGTACTTCAAGACTATGATTGCGACACTAATCCTCATCCCAGCGATCCATTCTGCTATCGGCAAAGCGGAAGCGGTACTCGAAGCTTAGCACGCTGGAGTTCTCAGGGTTAGACCGGTTGAAGCGGCGTTGGAAGTTGTAGACACAGCGAATGCGGTGGCGGCGGCTAATCCGAAAGTCGGTACCAACGGCAGCCCGTACCCGGTTAAATTCACTGTCGCGACGCTGGAGACGAACCCGGTACAGAATCTCAGCACGCACGAAGGGTGATACTTTACCGCGCAAACGCAGTTGGGAGTTGAGGCGAGCGTAGCTACTCACGCGAATGTCGCGCTTAATTTCCCCCACACTGTGCTGCAGGCGAAAGCGGGAAGAATAGGTAAAGCGACGTTCAAAGATCCGTCGGCCGTATAGTAAATCAGTATGAATACGATGGGTATTCGTGCGGTTAGGGCGAATGAAGTAGGTATAACCGTTGATTATATCAAAATTTTTAGAAAGCGGAAGGCGATGTGCCACACTAGTAGCACTCCGCAAGCCTAACTCAACTCGGTTGGGCTCTCGTTGTCCTTCATCTATTACAGGTTCGTCGGTAGGGCGATTCTTTGGAAGCTCCGTATTTTCTTCATCATCCCAGTCGTCTTTACTCTCTTCTTCCTCGTCATCCCAATTACCATCGTCACCCTCATCCCAGTCGTCGTCTTCATTCTCTTCCCAATCGTCATTTTCCTCTTCATCCCAGTCATCATCGTCAGGAAGAAAAATAGGGTCAATAAAATCAATCTCCTGAAAGTCAGGATCATCAGTTTCTATAAATCCATCTTTTATAAAATCAGGAGTAATTTGCAGTTGCTGCTGAAAAGAGATTTCCTGATCGTTTTTCAACTCAATGTCTTTTTGTACCCGGAGATTAAAGCGTACTCCGCGGTACTGCGCTTCGGCGGTAAAGGATAGAATACTCATCAAGCTTATTCCGAAGCCAGAAATAATAGCGAATGGTATGGTTTGTCGTGTCATAATAAATAGAGGTTTGGGGCTAGGTCGTGGAGAGGCGAGCGAGTGTAACCGAAAAAGCAGGAAAAAGGGTGAGTTTAAAAAAAATGATTTTTTTTCTGAGAAGCAGTTACGTTTGATCGTTGCACTGCGACATAGGGGCATTAAAAGCAATTTGTAAATCAAACCAACACAAAATTTTTAGCATAACTATTAAAATTTAACCCCTATGAAAACGCGCATTAAAAAATCATTCATTTGCTCTGATGTAGACACCTATCAAGTAGATACCACTCGCCCCCAATACTACGTACCTCAGGTAGGTGACGTAGCCATTTTTGAAATCCTCAGTATTGGGAAACACACCAAAATGCAGTCAGCTAATCGGCGTAATGTTTCGCTGATGCCGGGCGATCAGATTATGGCCGCGTTTGGTACTCGCTACGCTACCGGACAGTTTGAAGGTTACGTGCCGGACACCATACAGCAAGAGTTTCACATTTTAGGCGGGGGCGGAACCGTAGGCCATGTACACAGTATGCACAGCAAATTTCACCGGATTGGCCCTACTTGCTTACGAATAGTGGGGTACGCTACTAATGCTGCCGGTGAGGTAATCAATACCAAGCGATTGAAAGCCGAACAAATGCATACATTCTCAGGCGCTAGTGCTTCTTTTACGAAAGTGATTCTATCAGTAGGTTCCTCAATGGACAGTGGTAAAACTACCTCGGCAGCCTACCTTGTTCACGGACTGAAAAAGCAGGGAAAGAAGGTCGCTTACATTAAACTTACAGGAACGGTCTACACCAAAGATGCTGATTTGGCCTACGACTTAGGGGCTGACATCGCTACTGACTTTAGCTATTTTGGTTACCCCTCTACCTACCTCTGCTCCGAAACTGAACTGCTCAACTTGTACGAATCATTGCTTCGGCTCACCCTGGACAATCAACCCGATTACGTGGTTATAGAAATTGCCGACGGTATTATTCAGCGGGAGACGAAGATACTGATGACCAATCATCGTTTTATGAATACGGTGGATGAAGTGATCTTCTCTGCGGGAGATAGTCTGGCGGCTATTCAGGGAATACAAACCCTTGAGAGTTGGGGCATTATTCCTACAGCTCTGTGTGGTATGTTTACGGCTAGCCCGCTTTTGGTAGCAGAAGTGAAAGAACATAGCTCGGTACCCGTATATAATCTAGAAGACCTTACCGGAGAAGGTGCTAAGCAAGTGATAGCTCGCGCCCAACTTCGCATCGCTCAATGAATTAAAAATCAAACAATAGAGGACGGAGAACGGAAAAAGGAGAACGGAAGTTAATTTCCTTTTCCTTTTCCCTGCCCCTTATCCCTTATCCTTATGTCTACTTCTTTGTTAACTGAATTTTGGCGTACTCGCCGTACCCGCTTGCTGACCATCTTAGGGTTAGGCTGGTTGGGTAGCGTCTGCACCTTTATGGTTCCGGTATCGCTGGGAGCATTCTTCGACATTCACTTTCAGTCGATTACCAACCGTACTAAGTTGCTCAAGCTCTTTGGCGTGCAGCTAGAAAGCATGGAAGCTTTTTTTACCTTCTTTGCGGGGGTGATTGTCTTGAAGGCAATATTTACCTACGCAGAGAAATACTGGATTACCAGAGAAGCCGAACAGTTTATTCATCAGGTGACCCAGCGACTGTTTGCGACGCAAATTAACTGGTCGCCCGAAACCTTTCAGCACAAACCCTACGGACGCTACTTGCTTCGTTACAGCGGGGATATGAGTAGTGTAAAAAACCTATTGATAAAAGGCTTGCACGGGGGGATAAAAGATTTGCTGTTCTTGCTATCAGGTTTTGGTATTCTCTTTTTGCTAAATGCAACGCTGAGTACTATTTTGCTAATATCATTGGTGCTGTACATCCCTCTGATGATTGGGCTGGATCGCTACCAAAACCCATTAATTAAAGAGAAACGTAATCGTAAAAGCTTTATGCTCTCCTACGTAGCCAGCCAGTTTGCCCAGCACAAAGAGATCAAAACTTTATCAGAAGAAAAGAAGGTGATCCGAAAGTTTCGGAAGAAGACCCACAAGCTGTTGATGGCTGATCAGGCGTATCACGTTTCGGAAAATGTGCGGCAGATACTCGCCCCGCTCATGGGGCACATGCTCACCGGAATTCTACTGTGGCAAGTAGTAGTGCGTCCTGAATTACAAATTAGTGGCGGAGCGTTGCTGGTGTATTTATTAGTATTAGCTTCGGTAATTTCACCCTTGAGAAGACTTTTCAAAGTGCCGGGCGTACTACGGAGGGGGATGCTTTCGCTTAGTAAGATTGAGCTGTTTTTACAGAAAGAGGATCACACTGCTTCCCAAGAAGTTGCTACCAAAACCACTACGCGCGAGCTGGTCGCCTGAAACGCATCCAACCAAATAGGGCTAAAAAGGCAATGAAACCTAAAGAGCCGTACAACCAAAGAAGTGGGCTAGATGATCTAGAGGTATGGGGAGTGCCAACAAAAACCAAGTGGGACCAGTAGGTAGGAGCATGAAACTGAGCCAACTGAGGGTTGTCCAGTAAGTCTAATTTTGCCTGACGTAATGCTTCAGCAATGCTATGCTCTTCACTTAAGTATTGGTAAAAACGTTCGCTCAAGTAGGCAGTAGCGTTGTCTTCTGCTTTCCAAAGGGAGGTAATCAAGTTAGGGCAACCCGCATAAGCAAATGCTCGCGATAAACTCATAATACCTTCGCCGTTTACCATCTTACCAGTGGCAGTTTCGCAAGCACTGAGAAAGGTAAGTTGGGTTTCTTGCAGGGGGAGGTTATATAACTCGTGGGCAAATAGTTTGTAGGTACTGTCAGCTTGCGTGTAAGGATAAAAAGCAATATACGAGCGCGAAGGGTCTTCATTATTGGCAATGGCGTGAGTAGCCAGATGAATGATAGATGCCTCATTGCTATATTGCAAAAAATTAGCTTTAGTAGCTTTGCTATGTTCTAGCGTCACTCCGCTCAATTCGGCTATTTCGGCAATGGATGAGGCAAGTGGGGAAAATTGGGTAGGCGAGTAGGCCTCATTCACCGAAAAAGGGGCTAGTGCCAGAGCGTTGTCCAAATCAGCAGTAGCTGTGGTTTGAGCACTAAGAAAAGACGCGGTATACTGATAGCTAACGCTATGGCTCTCTAATAAATAACTTCCCTCGGAATTTAGTAGGGATTCGAAAGGTAGATAATTTAGTTCTTGATGAGGAACAATGATAAGTGACGAGATTTGGTCTAATATCCTTTGAGCGGGAAGCAGCAATTGTTCGTATAAACTTTTTGCTAGTTTGGCACCCTGATAAGATTGACCCGCTCTTATCGTCCTTAGTTCAAGCTGTAGTTGTTGCAGGTTATTAATATAGATAGAGTTGCGAGGAGCGGTGTAGTAGGTGAGTTGCTGAGGCTGTAAGGCAAACAAGTAGATCAGACTATCGCTCAAAAAGTACGATAGCACCGCGCTTTGCTTATTGAGTACTTCTTGTTGCAAAAAAGTAATATTCAGGCTATCGTACTGAAATTTCTGCTGGTGATAAGCAGGGTAGTCGTGCAGTCGATCTTGCAGTCGCGAAAGAGCCAGCTCAGTATCTCTGATTTCAGTTTCCAGTACACTTATTTCTTCCTCAGTCTCGGCCTGGTCAATCCGTAAAAAAAGGCGGGATAAGTTTTGCTGAAGAGTATGTTCTCGGGTGAGTAACGAATCGGGTAAGCCTGTGTAACTACGTACTGTATTTTCTTTTAATGCGGCGGCTAGAGCATTAGCCTTACTCTGCTCCGCCCAGCGAAAAGCAGTTTCTAGGTAGGTTGAGTTTTGGGTTTGTTCGTAAGCCAAAACCGAGAAATCAACCGCCTGTTGATAAGCGGGTAACACCTCATTGGCCAAAAACAGCCGGGCATCCTCATTGTCAAACCATTTGTTCACGTAATCTGCCATCTTAAAAGCTGCCTGGTAGGTATCTAGGGCAGCTACTAAGTAATCAGTTATTTGGTTTTGTTGGTATAGTAATTCTAGACAATGCGCTTTGGCCGTAAGACTACCAAAGAGCGCGAAGTTATTGAATGCTGTCGCGAAATCGTGAGGGTTACTGAAGATAGTGGTATCACTAAAATCATAATCAAACTGAATAATTGCCTGCTGGTAGTAGCGTAAGGCCCGTAGAAGTTGACCTTGTTTAATGTAAGCATTGCCTAGTAACTTATACGTTGTACCAATATCCTGATTTCGGCGAGCCAAAACTTGACTACTGTCCCTAAAAGCCAAAGCAGAATATAACTGCTCAATTGCTTTTGAATAATCATTTTTTAGAAGATAAGCACTACTTAGGCTATTTAGTAGCCGAACATTACCAATAGTAGTTGTGTCTTTAACCTGCTGAAGATAATATAAAGCACTATCGGGTTGATTTTTATTAATATAGGTGGTTCCTAGATTGGTATATACCTCATTTGTGCCTATTCCTAAAGGAATGAGGCTTTTGTACACAATGGCCGATGAATCATATTTTTTTAATAGCCCCAAGGCTGAGGCTATGTTACTGGTGAAACTGTAAATTGCCTGCTGATCATCAATATTCAACTTATCAAGCTCCTGTAGAGCTCGAGAGAAATAGTTAATACTTTGTTGATAATTTCCAGCTTCGAAATAGATCATACCGAAAGTATTATACACTCTATCAGCTTCATTTAGCGAGTAACGCTCAAGCAACTGCTCCGCCTTTTTTAGGTAGAATATAGATGAATCAAAACTATGCAGGCTGTAATATGCATTGCCAGTGTACAGGTAAGGACGATAGAGTAAAGAATCAGTAAGAGAAAAGCGTTGATTTAGAGCAATAGCTGCTCTATACATTTCAACTGCTTGTTCATTTCTATCATAGATCTGATGGATAATACCAATCTTCTCGTAACAGTCAGTCAGTAGTTGAAGGCTGGCTATAATTGTATCACCGGAAAGAATCTGGACAGCTTCTTGATACTTGAGTAAAGCTAAGCTATCAGATTCTGCCGTAGGGCTAACTGCATTATACAATTTTTCAGCTTCTTGATACGCGGGTAGCGTGTCAGGTAACTGGTGGGGTTGAAGAGAAAAGGCATACAGTTCTAGTTGAACGGCATATAGTATACAGCAGAAAAAAAGTCTCATACGTTATTGAGCGGTGAAGTTAGAAAAAAGCTCAATACAGCATGTGACTCTTTTTCAGTATTTATTTCAGAAAGTTTTAGCTAGGGCGCTGGACAATCACCAAATAAGGTGGTCGCCCATTTCTATCCATCATCTTGGCATTCTTCAGCATACGGCCATTGGTAAAGGTGAAACCGTTACGGTCAGCAATTTCATCTTTAATCGACTGGGGTACATCAGCTTCAGTTTCGTAGTAGTAGAAGCGGACATCAATGGAATTTAACGTTCCGTTGCTTGCATCATTCAGTCGGTAGAAGATGGTAAAGTCCCGGGACGTACCGTTGGCGGGGGTAGTGGAGCCAAAGGTGCTGTTGTTGAGAGTTTGCTGAAGGTTGATTGAACCATTAGCCTTATCAATTGCTACTCCTTGTGGAATTACTTCTTGCCCGGGAGCGGGTTCATCCGCCGTACCATCACCGTCGTCGTCGTCAGCACCATCGTCAAATTCGCATTCGCTATCATCATCATCGTCGTCATCATCATCATCGTCGTCATCATCATCATCGTCATCATCATCACAAGGAAGCATCGCCATCGAATTAGCATTGTAAATAGGGAGAGCCAAGCTATCACCGGTGCTTAGCACGTAGATCTTATCTAGATAATTAATACCCGAAATAGTGACGAACGTCCGGCAAGTATCGGTAGTGCCCGTAGGAATGAAACGCACTTCATACTTGAGTCCCGTCTCACTGGCATTTACATCAATCACCCCAGTGGTTGAATTGATCGATAATCCCAGAGGATACGAACTGTAGGCACCCATCAAGGCTGAATCAGGGCTAACCAAGTTGGTAGCGGCTTCTGAAATAGAAAATAGAGTGTCGGGGTAGGTAAACACCGAACAGTCAAAGGGGGTGGAGGGGGGTGTTGTTGGCGGAGCTGGCGGGGGATTAGTATCCACCGTAGTATCTTGGTCTATGGGTGTGGGGTTGTCAACAACATCGTCATCATTGCATGATAAGATTGCTAAGCAAAGGAAAAGTAGTCCAAAGATGTAATGAATGGCTTTTTGTGGGTTACGCATGATAGGTTTAATGTTAGTTTTTTAAATTTCTCCAGTGTCGTACTCCGAAATAGTAATGTAACCTAAAGAGTAAGAAAATAATTATTAGAAGAGTTACTCTTTTACATAAATGAGATACTGTTGCAAATAGTATAAAAAAAAATAAGTAGTATACTACTACTTCATATTTGGTATTTAACTTCAAAAATTGAGGGGCGATTCAGAAAGCTTTTCGCGTTAAATATTTTTACTATTTTTCCAGCAAACGGTTACAAACCACCTATCCACAGCGACCTTAAACTGATAATCATTCATGCGGATTTCCCAGGATTACAATGACCAAGAGGTAGTTCATGCAATTAGAACTGAGCACGATATTGACGAAGCTATTCAGTTTATTTATCGTGAATACTACGGTCTGTTAGAAAACTATGTTCGAAATAATAGCGGCAATGAAGACGATGCCGCCGATGTAATTCAGGAAGCGATTGTAGCCTTTATTGAAATGGTAAAAAAAGAAAAATATCGGGGTCAGGCCAGTGTAAAATCTTTTCTTTATACACTCACCCGCAATTTGTGGATTAGTGAGTTAAGAAAGCGAAAAAGTACTGCCCAGCGTCACGAGGTCTATGAAGATGCACAGGATAATATTGAGCATGATGTGAGTGAACACTTGGCTTACAAAGAAAAGCAGGCACTGATCATTGACCTGCTTGACCAACTGGGTAGCACTTGCCGCAAAATTTTGGAGTTGTTTTACTACCAAAACCTCTCCATAAAAGAAATACTAGGGCACTTGCCCAAGTATACCAATGAGCAGGTAATCAGAAATAAAAAATATAAATGTCTGAAGGAGCTAATCAGTAATGTAAAAAGTTCTCCTACGATTATAGAAAACTTAAAAACAATGTCCCGCTATGTTGAATATTAACGAGGATAATAAAATCGAAATTCTAGAGCAGTATCTCCAGGGAGAATTGGATGAAGTAGAGGCACAGTACGTAGAAAAAACGATCAGTGAAAATGCTGATTTACAGCAAGATATGCAGATCATCCGCTTAGCGAAAGATGCAGTTCATTCTTCATCTATTCAGCAACGGGTACAGCAGTGGCATACAAAGTACCGCCCCACAACCGTTACTGAGCAAGCCCCAGCACCTGTATCAGAAGCTACGTCTGATCCAACACCAGTTGTTTCCCTTTGGACTAGGGTTGCCAGAATAGCTGCCGTTGTATTTGTGGGAGGGTTGGGCTATCTGTTTATTCAGTTTGCCACAGTGAATACCGACAGTTGGTACGATAGTCATTATGTAGAATATAAACTTCCGGTCACCCGGGACGCGGGTGCCGAGTCATCACGAATAGACTCTTTGTATTTAGTGAAAGATTACGTACAGTTAACTCAGCAGTTCGAGAAAATGAGTAACCCTGATTTGCAAGATCAATTTTTGGCGGCTATGAGTTACATGCAGCAAGCTAATTTCGAGCAAGCTGTCCATCAGTTCGAAAATATTCGGCAGCAGAACAGTAATCAGGAAGTACCGATGTTTGCTCCGGAGACGGATTACTACCAAGCATTGGCTCTTATTGAGAGCGGCGATTTTGACAAAGCAGAAGAGCTTCTGAAAAAAATCAGTCAAAACCCTAATCATATTTTCCGACAAAATATTTCTGGTGTTGATCTGTGGAAATTGAAAATGCTGAAGTGGAAAAACTAAAACTTACCAGCAGCTTACCTTAGCGAAGGATCAGGTGGATACTAAAAGCTAATAACTTAAGAATGGTGCCTCTTCTGTTTGTTTTGTTGGACTTAACCATTTCGAGATAAATCCGTTCATTCTAAACAATACTATTTAACACACGATTATACTAGAAATACTGTGCATGACTGACCTTAAAACTCCCAAAAAAAACCTCAAGTGGGCAGAATTACCTGAAGGTTTTCAGAAGCTTCTTCGGCGTTCTTACGGCGAATACAAAGAGGTATTGTATGACCCATCCCTACATCCAGCGGCTCGTAAGATACCCACGTGGAAAGAGTGGTTAAATAAGCACGATATTGACGAAGGTGATAGTTCTCATCATGAATAATCTGCCACTATACGCCTAGTTTGACAATTTGGCTACCGTTATACTTAGTTTGTGAGAAGAAATTATGCTTTCGTGAGAAATAAGGAGTGGCTTAAATTGAAAATATTCAAAAATATATAATTTAAAGATAAAATAAGATTAGAGGTGATAGCATTTTTGGCATATTTTATCCTCGGCATTGATAAAGTTCGAAAAAAATGCCTTTTATTTGGTAACCGTAGCTATAACGTACTGTTATCGCTACCAACAACAGGCTAGTTAACTATATAGGTTTTATTGCATATGATGAGTAGGCTAATTTACTCATACTGAGGCGATAGACTATTTGGCAACTTAGCATATTTGCCAAAAAAATTGTAAAAATATTTTGTGAGACGAAATTTTATTTTAGTGATGAGCGAAATGCTCCGATTTATTTCTCGGCGAACTTCACGGCTACCGAAATACTGATCGACGAGATGCCAGCTAACTACTTATTTTCATTTGTTCATTTTTCAAATTACGTATTAATTTCAAATTTATGGAAGACACTGCAATGCAGGAAGCCGTTGTTATTGGTGACAACGGAGCAGAACTTGGTACCGTAAGTACGAGTGATATCCAAGTTCAGAGTGAGTTAAAGCGTTTTATTCCTCCTCTTACTACCGATTCTAAACAACAACTAGAGCAAAATATTAAGCTCAACGGTTGCCTTGACCCACTGACTGTCTGGAAGAAAGACTCGGGTGAGATGATATTGATTGATGGGCACAATCGCCTGGATATTTGTCAGCGGAATAGTATTGCATTCAAGGTTCGGCTACATCCCTTTAGTAGTAAGGAGCAAGCTAAGGATTGGATGCTTAATCACCAGCTAGGTCGACGAAACCTAAACCCCGATCAGCTGAGTTACTTTCGCGGCTTAAAGTATGAGAGGATGAAAAAGAAGCGGGGAGGTTATGATAAAGTACTTTCCAGCGGTCAAAGTGGCGATAAAACTTCCGAAATACTAGCCAAAGAATTTAACGTAAGTGATCGTACAATTCTGCGGGATGCCGAGTTCGCTAAAGGGCTAGAACTAATTGGACGTTCTAACCCTGAGCTTAAGCATGATATTTTGTCGGGTAATGTGAAAGTGAAAAAAGGAGATGTACAGCTTATTGCCCAAGAGAAGGATGTTCGTAAAGTAGGTAAGGTCAAGAACGCTGCTGACTTATACAATAAGGCTCAGGCTATCCGCCGGGCTAAGCAAGCTAGTAAAGAAAAGCAGGCTCTTATGGCCGAAGATGCTCGAATTAAAGAAGCTGCTGACGAATTAAAGCTTAAAGATCCGGTTTTCTCTTCTAAGGAAGAACGACTACAAATGCATAAAGGCCGTATTATTTCAGCAATTAATAAAGCCATCCAACGGAAGGATAAAGTGGCTCTGAAACAAGCGAAAGATTATTTAAAGCGTATTGAAGACGAATTGTTTGGCAAATTTGCGAATGCCTAAACAGTATAAAACCTTTGCTGTGGCAGCCTAACATTTAGTTATAGGCTGCCACTATTTTTTTAACTGATTCTTAGCTTTTACTCATTTCATTTCTGCATCTCTTAAGAGGTCGATGACTATAATCGTCATTTTCAGTAACTATTAAAAAAAGTGTGGGGCTTTAAGCAAAGATAATTTGAGACTTGCTCACAACTATTTACATATTTTGTCACTCACAGTTTCTGCTCCAGAATACCCCAGTTCCACAGCTCGTTCCAGATTCTGACATGCTTCTTGTAAGTTTCCTTTCCGATGATAGACTAATCCTAAATTATAGTAAGTTTTGGCATTTTCAGGAGCTAACCGTAAGGCAGTACGGTAGTCTTGTTCAGCAACATCAAACTTCTTCAGCTTGTAATATACATTGCCGCGGTTTAGGTAGGCCTTTTCTAAACGAGAGTCCAGGGTAATAGCCTGGGTGTAGTCTTGTAAAGCATTCTGAAATTGAGACAATTTTTCCTGGGAAAATCCCCGTTGGAGATATAGGTCGGCATTAGCTGGAGCCTGGCGGATAGCCGCATCATAGGCATCAATAGCTTGCTGGTAATTACCTGATTGGTGAAGTACCATTCCTCGGTGAAGTAGTAAGGAGGGGGAAGATGACGCATTAGAAAGTTGAGAAAGTGTAGTTTTGGCAGTTTCTAACTGATTATATTCCCGAGTGAGATACGAAAAATTTTGAAGGGCTTCAGGGTGGTTAGCATCAAGTAATAATGCTTGGCGATAGTAATCAATTGCTTGCAGTGTGTCGCCTAAACTTTCTGAAGCTAGTCCCAGGTTATTATAAATATTGGCATCCTCACTACGCTGGCTAAGGGCTAATTCAAAGTGAAGAATTGCTTTTTCATAGTCTTTCAAGGCTAAATAATTGAGTCCCATAAAATTCCATATATCGACTTTCATACCTGACTGTACGGTTTCTGCCGAATGAGTTGAAAACGAAGACGTCCCATCTTCATTAATCTGGGTGGCTCCCCGGAAATATACGGTGGTTGTTTCGCCTAGTTCGTGCTCGAGTAGGTACTTAAAATCTTCCAGGGATGCTTCATAGCGCTCTAATCGGTAGAGTAGCTGCGCTCGTTCAAAACGAGGTTCAACCAGTTTTGGCTCCAGAAATAGTAACGATTGATAATCAGTGAGGGCTTTAGAAAAATCCGCATTTCGTCGGTGTATCCGAGCTCTAAGCCACAGGGCATCCTCATAATCATGCTGGAGGGCAATTGCCTGATTTAGTGCCTCTAAAGCTTGGTTTAATTCGTCATTACGCTCGTAGCGCTTTGCTTTAAAATAATGCGATCGAGCTTGGGCAGTGCGGGAACGCTCCCGTAATGTAGCGATTGACTCTTCTAAAAGACTGTCTGCTGCCAACTCCTGACCAACTAGCTGGGGCGCAAGGGTGATTAGAGTGCCGAAAATGATGAGAAAGCGAGTCATTACGGTTGGCAGTCAGTGTGTTTTATGAGTAACGGATAATGTAGAACAAATAGTTTATGTGGCTATGGATTAGGTACAGGCGGATGGTTCTGAATAAATTGAGTAATGCGTTTTGGATCATCTGTAAGAAAAAGCAGGTCGTGATAGCGTTTTCCATAGGATAATTTTTTTAGTAGTGGATAGATCATAGACTCTATTTCGTACCACTCTTTTCCTAGAAATACCATAGGGCTTAAGAAGTTGAATGATCCATAATGGTTCTGAGCTGCATCCATAAAGATTTCTTGGATAGTTCCAGCACTACCAGGAGCGAAAATTACCCCATATAAACTTATCGCTAATAGTGTATCTTCGCGAATACTATTTGAGAAATATTTAGCAATGTGAGAGGCAAATAGATTGCTAGGCTCATGACCATAAAACCAGGTGGGAATTGCTAGGCTTTCCTGACCTTGCGGATACTTTTCAATAACATATTGCGCTTGCACGATATAGTCCCGGTCAGTATACCGAGGAGCTACTTGTAACATTTCTAACACTTCCCCCAGGGTAGAATCTGGCTGAAATGCAAAATACCCTCCCAGATTGGCGGCTTCCATAATGCCCGGTCCACCTCCTGAAGCTATAGTATAGCCTTGTTCAGTAAGAAGTTTAGCAGTTTGAGCCACCTTTCGGTAAAATGGATCAGTGCGGGGCGTACTATGCCCACCCATTACTCCAATACATCTTTTCTTAGTTAGTCCATTATCCTGAAGCACAATATAATCACGCAGAGCATTATCGATTGCGTGGTCATGAATTCGCTGGTACAGTGCCTCATTAATAGGTGGGTTTAACTTGTATTGGGTGAAATATTCGTAGATTTCCAAATCTTTGCTTTGATCAAACTCTGGGTTGTAACCATCCATTAATTCTTGCCAGGTGTACAGACGCGTCCGGTAGGGTTGATAGGGGAGGCTAGTTACTTTTGGAAAGATAATAGCATCTTGATCAAGCAAGTAGCTTTTATCGGCTGGATGAAAGGAACACCCCAAGAATACAGCATTTTCTAGGTCAATCTGGTGCCAGTCAATATGAACATTAGAAAAATCAATACTTTGTATAGTACAATTTTTAAGTGATGAGTGATGTTCAATTGTGGAAAGTAAAGTTTCTATTTTTCTAAAGGAGCTATTATGTTTGCTAAAAGATATGCTCATAATATTCGTTTATTGACTATATCAGCTACTTAAGGTAATAATAAACCCGTTAGTATGTAATAATCATCTCTTTTTAGGTAAAGAGAGCTTATATTTTCAACTTATTAGCTATCAAGTACATCTTTATTTTCTATAGAAAATTACATTTAGCAGTATGTTAAGGCCAGTTTAAGTCAATTATATTTATTTATTCATATTTTTTATTGTATTTATTACATTTTATAGATACCTTTGAATAAATAATAGAATTTTAACTTTTGAATCATAAATCATGGAGAAGTATCCCGAATTAGTGAGAAAGCCGGAGTGTGCGGAGCAATTCTTTAATGAATACCGAGAGGTAATGCCCGAAAAGAGCCTCATGGCTGGATTTAGCTTTGCTCTTAACTGTGATCTATTTCATTACACATTTAATCGTTATCTACTCAAAGAAGGGAAGAGCTTCTATCGGTTAGGAGAGAGTATACGTAAATTTTACGCCGAAAATGCTAACAATGCCCGTCGGGCAGCGCTTTTCTCAGTATTTATTAGCGAATACTTGGATGCAACCCGCAATCTATTACTAGGTCGCGAGTACTATGAACTCATGGCTCGGTTTGATGAAGCCGAAGATAAAGTACGCAAAATGGTCAACTTACAAATGGGAGAAGTTAACCGTTCTTCAAAATAGATTAGCTACCAATGACTTTTCTATCTTAGATTATGTAATCATTGTAAAGTATACTTAAATACTTAGTTATAATTACCTGAATTTCAATGGTTATCCAACTTTAGTTAGTTGTTGGCGGTTGAGGTTATATAATTTAGGTAGTAGTTTATATGGTAGAAGCAAAAGATCAGTCCACTAGGGTTGATCTTTTGTATTTTGTCCCACCTTTAGGTTTTTCAGTAATAATTACCTCTTATTATTGGATACTAAAAACGATGTAATTCGTATCAAAAACTTACATCACATTGCAAGCACTTAGTTCTGTAGAATAAATGTAATACTTTGTTAATATTTAAAGAGATTCAATTGAATTAATTGTAATATTTAGACAAAATATTTAAAAATAAAGAAATTACGTATAACAATATCTTGCAAATAATAGACATTTATCCCAGAACATAGCTATTTTATTACGTACTATTTCGGCTACTTTCCAATTTTTTGCACTTAGATTCTGGCTATTTTTTCTAAAATTTATGTAATTAGTACAGTGTAATTCATTTTTACATCATTAACCTAAGTTCCACAGTCAGCCTATGTCTAAGCTATTTTTTATATGGCTCGCTATTCTACTGTATCATACTAATTTATCACGAGCCCAACATTTTTCTGATCATACTCCACCCGCTCCATATTCTGTTACAGTAAATCAGCCCAATGGTAATACTCTCCAGGTAGTAGCCAGGGGGAATGCTTTCGATAACTGGATGGAAACCGAAGACGGTTATATACTAGTTAAAAACACCGAGGGCTTTTATGAATATGCTACTGTAGAACAAGGGAAGCGAGTCAGTAGTGGTATTTTGGCAGTAAACCCTGCGGAACGATCAATCTCTCAGCAACGCCAGTTGCTTGGTATTAAGAAAGGGCGAAAACCAGCTTCAGTAAGAAGAATTGGAGGAGGGATCTTAAAGCAATTGTCCGCGCAGGCTAATGCCCGTACTAATTCTTTCTTAGTAGTACCTACTGAGGGCGAAGTAAAAATATTAACTATTTTAATTGAATACCCCGATCTAAGGCACGAATACGAAAAAGAAGACTTTGAAAAATTACTTAATGGACCTTCGGATAAGCCGACATTTAAAAGCTACTTTCAAAAGAATAGCCACGGAAAATTTAACCCTACTGTAGATGTAGTAGGTTGGTATCAGGCGAAGAATAACTATGAATATTACGGAGATAAACATGGTAGAGCTCGAGCTCGAGAGCTAGTGGTAGAGGCTCTTCAAGCTGCCCTTGATGATGGTGTAGATTTCACCCAATATGACAATACCAAAAATGGTAATATAGATGGCGTAATGATTGTTCATGCTGGTCCGGGCGCGGAGGAGGGTGGAAATAAGCTTGAGTATGTTTGGTCGCATCGATCTACCATTACATCTTTACCACTCATAAGCTCTAACGGTAGTTTGAAATTCGCCCGAGATTTTACCATTCAACCAGAAGTGCGGGTAAGATATGATGATATTGTAGGAATCGGTATTTTTTGCCACGAGTTTGGTCATCTGCTAGGCTTGCCTGATCTATACGATACCGATAACTATGATGACCAGCACTATGGTATTGGGGAGTGGGGATTAATGGGGTTAGGAGGCTGGTTAGGTAAAGAAGGGCATCCGGCTGGTATGTCTGCTTTTTCCAAAGAACAGTTAGGCTGGGCGAAAGTACAAGATATTACCGAAAAGACCGGAAAATACGAACTGAAACCAGCCGAAAGCAGTGGCGAAATATTTAAAATTACTACTCCAAATACTAATGAATATTTTCTCTTGGAAAATCGACAGAAAAGTGGGACAGATTTATTTCTAAAAGGCAGTGGGCTAGCCGTATGGCATATTGATAGTGAACGTACGGATCGTTACCCGGAGAGCATCCACGTGAATAACCGTCGGGATTTTAAAGGGGTAGATCTGGAAGAAGCAGATGGGAAAAATGATTTGGATTTTGAGCGAAATCGGGGGGATGAGGGTGATTTGTTTCCAGGAAGCAGTAAGCGTACTGTGTTTAATGATGAATCTGATCCTAGCTCTGACCTTTACGAAGATCAGGGAGAAGGTTTAAAAAGTGGTGTTACTATCACAAATATTCAGCTTAGTAATAATATTGTTTCCTTTGATTACGGTAACAAAGACGAAGATACCAGTGGAACTGACTGCGAAAATGCAGTGGTAGCCCAGACAGGAGACAATACGCTACCAAAAGAAAATTACTGGTACACATTCACCTTACCCAGAGATGGACGAATTGTGATTCGAGATGCAAATGCTGAAGTATATTTAGATTGCGATGCTAGCTCATCGTTGGCTAGCTCAAACGATAATCAATTAACCACAAGCTGGCTGAAAAAGGGCGAAACCGTCAAAATAGAATTAGGAGATAAACAGCCAGAAACATTACCACTAACCTGGCAATTGTCTATCAACAGTGATAAGACTGCTCCAGCCCTAACGGTAGAAACTATTTCTGCTAAAACCTACGGCGATGCAGCCTTTGATCTGAAAGTTTCAACTGAGAGCAACGGTAAAATAAGCTATGAGCGGATTGAAGGACCAATTACCCTTAGCGGAAGTCAGGTGAATATCAATGGGTCAGGTAATGCTAAAGTGAAAGTATCGGTCAGTGAAACTGATGAATACGCTGCTGATGAAGAGGAAGTTAGTTTCCAGATAAATAAAGCGAACCCAACAATTAATTTCGAAAAAGTTGCGGATAAAACCTACGGTGATGCCCCCTTCACATTAGAGGCTACTTCAAGCATTGATAAAGAGGTTTCATTTACTGTGAAGAAAGGTAGCGTAGAAATTACAGATAAGACGGTGAAGATTAATGGAGCAGGAGAAGTAGAAATTGAAGCCTCTACTCAGGAGAGCACGAATTACTTGAAAGCCAATAAGTCTATTTCCTTTAGAGTGCAAAAAGCCAATCAGACGATCAGTTTTGGATCACTTGAAAACGTGATTTTTGAAAAAGGAAAAGAAATTCCGCTTAGTGCTACGTCGGACAGTAAGCTAGATGTTACTTTCTCAATTAAAGAAGGAGAAGACAAAGTTGCGTTAGATGGTTCGGTACTGACAGTACAGGGAGCAGGTAGTGTCACAATTGAAGCTACTCAGTCTGGAAACGAGAATATCAATCCGGCTACTTCGGTGTCCCATACTTTTGAGGTTACCAAAGCTACTCAAACCATATCCTTCTCAAACATTCCGGATAAAACTGTAGGCGATGAAGCATTTAATTTAGAAGCAACTTCTAGTATAGGTATTCCAGTAGTATTCAGACTCATTGAAGGAAATGCTGAACTTGAAGGTAATCAGGTGATACTTACTGGAAGCGGAGAGGTAATTGTAGAGGCGTATAACGATGGTAATGAAAATTATAAAGCTGTAAGTGAGCGTCAATCATTTATTGTAGCCGAGCCAAACAAGCAACAGCAAACAATTACGCTAGCTGATCTGCCCGATACCGTTCTAGTAGATGAAGTAGTTACTCTCGAGGTCAGCGTTAGTAGCAATCTGAACCCAGACATTGATTTAATAGGAACGGTAGTACGAAACGATCTGGCATTAACATTTACTCAAACTGGAGAAGTCACAGTCAGGATTTCTCAACCGGGTAATGATGAGTACAACCCTGCCGAAACGGTTACGCATACCTTTGTTGTGGTGAAATCATCCGAAGTAGAGAACCCATTGGGAACAGATGCCCAGAATATTGTCTACACCACTCCAAATAACCGCACTTTTGGGGATGAGCCTTTTCCATTAGAAGTAGAAAGTTCTTCTAAGTTGCCAGTTTCCTACGAAATTGAAGGACCAGTGGCAATTTCTAATGGAGTGGTGACAATTTTAGGAGCGGGTGAAGTAACAATTCGTGCCTTTCAAACAGGGAATGAAGAGTACGCGCCAAGCGACACAGTGGAGCTAACATTTACAGTCAATAAAGCCACGCAGACTATAGATCTTGAGGTAATTTCCATTGATGATAATACCTTCCAGGTTCAAGCCAGTAGCGATGCTGATCTACCGGTGATAGTTACTGTGAGTGAAGGTGAGGGCATAATTGAAGGAGACATCTTGACGGTTACTAGCCCAAGCGCTACCCTTACGGCTACCCAGGGAGGAAATGAAAATTATACAGCGGCTGAACCAGTTAGTAAAGAGGTAAGCGTTGAAGTAATTACCTCAGTGAGTGATGACTTAGAAGAATCAGGGATCGTAGTTTATCCCAACCCTAGTGCTGGTCTATTCAAAGTAAGGCGGCTAACTAATGGACAGCAACCGCTTCCTTATCAGATTTTTGATCTACGAGGAGCATTGGTAGGACAAGGAAAACTAAATTCCCAGCAGGCTAATATTGATTTAACAAATCATCGGGAAGGAACCTATATTCTTCAACTACACTTAACGGATAACACTAAACAATACCGCATTGTGAAGCAATAAAGCATTCACGCTTCATTACCTGGCTAAGCTATTCCCTAAAGGAGTAGCTTTTTTTGTGAGGGTTGGGTATTTTTCAATATGAACCTGATAACCGTCGCTTTCTTCCAGCAAGTCTTTTCTACCAAAAAAAATTATGAACTTTTTCTTTTTGGGATTAGCATATTTTGCCTTGCTTGTGACTCTAATCAGAACAAGGGTGATGAATTTCAGAAGCCAAATTTTGTAATCATCATGGCCGATGATCTCGGCTACGGCGATTTAGGTTGCTACGGACATCCGACATACCAAACGCCTAATCTGGATAGCATGGCAGCTAACGGCTTGCGATTCACGGATTATCACAGCAACGGAGCAGTTTGTTCACCCACTCGGGCGGCTCTTCTAACTGGAAAATACCAGCAGCTAGTTGGTATGGAAGGGGTGATCTACGTGCGAGGAGAAACACGCCAAACCGGACTAGACACTACGACCATTACTTTTGCCGAACTTCTAAAACCATCGGATTACACCACCGGAATGTTAGGTAAGTGGCACTTAGGCTATCGCCCTGAGTTTAATCCAATACACCAAGGGTTTGATTTCTTTCGGGGATACGTGAGTGGTAATATCGATTATCATTCCCACTACGATAACGCGGGTATCTATGATTGGTGGAATGGGCTCGATTCGGTCAGTGAAACTGGATACGTGACTGATCTGATAAGCAAACATGCGAAAACCTTTATTAGGGAAAACCAAAAGAACCCTTTTTGCCTGTACATTGCCCACGAAGCACCGCATTGGCCTTACCAAGGGCGCAACGATCCGCCCGACCGTTTTCCTAATACAGAGTTTAAAAGTTTGGGCTCGCGAGAAGATTATGCCGGTGCATATCAGGAAATGGTAGAAGTAATGGACGAAAGTGTGGGTGAAGTACTCGCTATACTTGATAGTCTGAACCTGAGTGAAAATACGTTAGTGTTCTTCTGTTCCGACAATGGGGCAGTTGACTCGCTAGGCAATAATGGAATACTGCGAGGGCATAAAACTCAATTATGGGAAGGTGGGCATCGGGTACCAGCAATCGCTTACTGGCCAGGCACAATTACTCCCGGAGCTACTGATGCTACGGTATTGAGCATGGACGTACTACCTACAATACTTTCATTGGCCAGTGAGAAACTCCCACCAGATTTAATGACTACCGGGGTGGATTTCTCACCCGTTATTATTCAACAAGAAGAATTACCTGAGCGAACTACTTTTTGGCGATATCGGCAGCAGTGGGCGGCTCGGCAAGGTGATTGGAAGCTACTTATTCGCGGTGATAGCACCTATCTTTTCAATCTTCAGCAAGATATGGCTGAACAACAGAACCTAGCTACCCAATATCCGGAGAAGGTGGAAGAATTACTCGACACACTCAGCCAGTGGGAAACAATAGTAGAGCAGGTTCCTCAGCGAACGAATTAAGCTAGAACGTGTAGCCGAAAGAAATGACCAGACGTCGAATCGTTCTTTTTTCTTCAATACGACTCTCACCTTGCCAGTCCTGAAAATTATACGCAAAATCAGTTTTCTGAATTTTGTACCCCCCAGTAAATGTGAAGGCTGAACGTTCTAAATTAATCTGATACCCAAGGCCAGCGTGTATATACAAACCACCTCTAGTGTGCTCGTAATCAATACCCGAAACATCGTCAGTAGGCCAAGCCCAACTTCGCCCAATGCTGCCATAGTAAATCGGGCTTGCTTTCCGATCGATAATAATCCCTCTCACACTAGCATAAAGTGGCAGTGTGCTGACACTACCGTATTGATCCAATCCAAAACCCAACCCGGTCGTTAGATACGGTGAAAAGGCATACCCGTTCACCGTGTGGATGCTCAGCGTTGCGTTGGCTTCGTATTCATTGTCACCAATTTGCACTCCTAATTCAGCGAGGTGGAAAAAGCCTCGGTCACGCTCAAAGTAGGGTTGAGGTTCATCTTCCGGCACTGTTCCAAAATAAATCTTTTTGATGGTATGATAAGCCAAATGCGTTTGGGATAGTGAATCGTGTTCCAGGGTTAGGTAGTTTTCGTGGATAGACATTTGCATCCGGCCAGTTACTTTCTGGCCATTTTTCAGAAAAACGGTGACTTGGGAACCCTCTTCCTGAGCAAGAAGTAATAAAGGCGTTCCCAATACTGCCAAGAGTAAGACTAGTAGTACTTTTTTCATGAGTAGAAGGGCTGTCAATGCTTAGTTCAGGATCTCGAGTTCTGAGTTAAAGAGATTACTTAACCCTAAACCCAGAACTCCAAACTATTGATCTATAGAGCGGCTAATGTCATTTTACTGAGTAGCTTTAAGTCAGTCGGGTTGGAGTAGTCGTACTGATACAGGCCATCATCACCAATCACTATGAGAACTCCGTTCAGAGGAATTACATCAAAGGCGTGAATATCTTGGATATGCGCCAGACGATTTGCCGTAATGTCTTGAGAGTTGGTAGCATCAAACACTTTCAGTCCAAATTCCCCCTCGCAGATGAACAGTGTGGTTTCATCAATGGCTAAGCCATGGGGGTGATCCATTGCGTAAGACTCAATAAGCTGAGGACTGCTTACATCTTCTACGTCGAGAACATCTAACTGATTGTCGGCACCCCAGCAGGTATTACCATCTCGTAGAGTTACGTAGGCTACCGTATCATTCGCGATTACCGGATCGCAAGCTCGGGCGTGAATAAATTCACCTTCGTACTCAGGGTTATCGGGGTCAGTATTGTTGTAGATAAACATTCCTGCCTGAGAGCCAATGAACAATTTATCTTTATAGGGAAAAATCGTTTCAATGCCAAAGCCGACCATCACTTCATTTCCTTCAATGGGATCTTCAATTTGGGTGATGTCAAACACTTGGAGGTTACTGTCGTCTACCGCGTAGAGCCGTTCGCTGCTGATGGTAAATCGGGCCATTGAGCCACCGATGCCCGCCTGGGGTTGGGCAGTAGAACCACCACTAGAATTTGATAATGCTCTCGAATCAAATGCAACAAAATCAACATTTGCCCATTGTTCGGCAATCACGCCGTCTTGGTAGCGGTATAGTCCGGGGGCAAATTCATCTAATTCGCCTTTCAGTACTTCCACGGCTTCCTTCTCTACCCAATCGGTTAAAATACCCTCCTCACCCCCTTGAAAAGTAGACCAAGAGTTAAATCGAGGAAACACATTTTCTACCCGTTTGGTAATAGTAACATCATCCAGATTACTGATGTCAATTGCCAGTAAATCAATGTAGCTATCTGCGTACAGAATATTGCCCTTAGCTGCCATATCAAAGTTACCTGGAATGCTAATAAAGCTCAAATTAACTGGATTAGCTGGGTCGGTATTATTGATTACATGAATTCCTTCTCCTGGCTTATTAATGAATAAATAGGGGGCGAGGTAATAAATCTTTCCAGTAGTGCTCAGCACTTCGGGGGGAGCAATAGCAAATGAGCTTCTCAAATCATCGGTTGTCATGTAGACAGGTTCCAGATAGCGGTACGTTCGGGTCACTTCCACTTTGTCGGAACATTGAGTAAGCATAAACAAGCAACCTAGTGCCGCTACATGAAAAATAGCGTAGCCAAACCAAACCTTCGGGCGGATTAAAGACAGGTGTTTCATAGCAGTGGAATTTTTTCAATGATTGATGATGAAAATGGGGTATTGATAATAAGCGACGATAAAGTGTTGTGCATGAATAGATTATGGGATAATGCACAAAATTCTGCATCATTACCCATTTATACCGCTAAGACACTCATCATTAAGTGTAGGTTGGAAGAGAATGAAAAAATTTGCGAGAATCAGAAAGTGAACCCAATAGTTGTAGTAACCTTACGGTAGGTTATTTTTTCGTGTACTTCTAAAGTCCCACCCCAAAAATCTTGGACTACATAATCTAATTGGGCTTTTTGTAGCCGATAGCCTACTTGAAAAAACACGGCACCACCCTGGAAGCTTCGCTGAATACCCAACCCAGCGTGCCAAGTAACTCCCCCTTTTGCATCGCGTAGTTCGGTAGTAAAGCCATATCGTCCGGTTTGTACCCGGCTAAGTCCGGCTTCGGCAAAATAAAATAGACTCCACCGACGGGGGGATAGCAATCCATGTACTCGGGAAAAGATGGTTTGAGTTGTTAGCAGATCGTACTGCATAAAACCTAATCCCAGACCGAGTTGAAGTTTAGGGTCAAGTACGTAGCCGCCGGTCAGGGTAATGGCTGCTAGATTATCACCATTAGCAACGTCTCCAAATTGAACACCAAAGGTGGCCGTGAAGAAAAATTCACCTTTAGTAGTAGGGTTGAGGTTAGGAGGATAGGGTAATGGTGGTCCGTAATGAACAGACCGGATTTTATTGTAGGGTATATGTTGCTGGGTAAATGGATCAACCCTAACCGAGATATATCCTTGAAACAGTGTTAGCGTCTGATACCCGTGGACATGCGAGCCGTCCCGTAAATAAACGGTAACTTCCCGGGTAGAATCACCAGCTTGCGTTACTTGCCCAAAAACAGAAGTTGATAATCCTATCAGTACAATTGATGCAAGGAAAATACGCTTGATCATAGATGTGATAGTATGAGACCAGCTTGAGCACTGAAGAGTGCTCAAGCTAATCAGATTTTTAGAGAGCAAGTCTGGTAATCTTGCTTAGTAGCGTAATCTGGTTCAGGTCAGAGTAGTCGTACTGATAGACCCCGTCTTCGCCAATAACAATAAGCTTATTGTCGCCAGTAATCACATCATAAGCATGAATTCCCCCAATAGTTGCTACCAGATTATCTTCTAGTTCAAACGGGAAGTTGGCATCAAAAACTTTTACACCTCCAGCCCCTTCACAAAGAAACAGGGTAGATTCATCCAGACCCATACCGTGGGGGTGTTGCATCTGGTAGCGGGCAACTTCGTGGGGAGAGTGAGCATCTTTAATATCTACCAACTCCAGCACATTTTCAACTCCTTCGCAAGCATCGCCCGTGCGTAAGGTTACGTATGCGAGTGTATCGTTGGCAACCACTGGGTCGCAGGCAGTAGCGTGGCTGTAGGATGATAACAACCGGGGTGATTCGGGGATAGATTTGTCATAAATAAACATACCATTTTGTGCTCCAATAAACAGCCGACTTTGATGAGAGTAAATGGTCTCAATCATGACGCTGACACTCATCTCGTTAACCGAAGTGGGGGTGGAAGGGGAGATGAGGTCAAAAACTTGCAGGTTTTCATCATCAATGGTGTACAGATGATCGCCATTAACCACAAACCTAGACATAGATCCACCTCGCCCTACTGGAATTACCTCAGTCTGACCAAACTCCTGAATAGGTACATTAGATTGTTGGACAAAACTCTCACGGGCGTGCTCGGCAATATCTAGATGATCAAAATATTGATAAATCCCTGGCTCCCAGAGTGACCCCGAAAATTCTCCTTCAAATGTTTCCGTCACATCTAGTTCTTCCCAACGGGTAACTACCCCTTTCTGGGCATCTTGGTAAAAACCAAAGCTATTGAACCGGGGAAAGACATTTTCTTCCCGATGTAATATTCTGATATCCTGAGGGTTACTGATATCAATGGCTAACAAATCGATGTAGCTGTCGGCGTACATGATATTATCTTGTACGGCCAAATCGTAGTTACCCGGAATGTTGATAAAACTGATCATCTCGGGCTGGGTAGGCTCACTATTGTCAATAATGTGAACTCCCTGACCAGGCTCATTCAAAAATAAAAAGTGCTGATACTCAAAAATTTTTCCGGTACCGCGCACTGTTTGAGGGGGTAAGACTCTTACTGCCTCCCTGATTTCCTGAGTAGTGGTATAAACCGGGGTCATCCGGTGAAAGCGAACCGTAGAAGTAACTTGATCAGTGCAAGAGGAAAGAAGGCTGAGGCCAACGCAAACAGGAACAACGAAAACCAGCGATTTTCGGACGAGAGGAAGCGCGAGAAAAGGGTTCATAATTGAATTGATTAAGTAAAAAATTAGGCCTTATCAATTCATACATTCGCTGTCTTAGCTGATTAGTAAACGAGCAATTTTAGCTCCAAATTATTACCAACTCAAAATAAATTTTCTAGAACTGGGAAGGTGCAAAATTTTATTTTAAAAGCTGGGTTTTCAGAGGTTGGTCGGTAAACGGCGAATAATTCGGGGAGCTAATACGACAACTACTCCCAGAAAAATAGCTAACATTAGCCAGGCACCGTTAAGAGAAATACCTTCGGCAATAAAGCCAATGAGCGGTGGGCCAATTAGAAAGCCAAAATACCCCATGGTAGTTACGGCGGCAATACCTCGTCCGGGTGCTTCAGGATTAGCGTACCCAGCGGAGCTAAAAATAATGGGGATTACATTGGATAAGCCCACTCCCACTAATCCGAACCCGATGATGGCTCCCCAAATCTCTAGAATAAGAAATACTGCCAATAGACCTATAGCAGCGATCAAGCTTCCAAACTGGAGTACTTTTTGGCGGCCTACGGCTCGTATTATCTTATCGCCCAGCAGCCTTCCGGCAGCCATGGTGAGGGAAAAAGCGGCAAAACCAATAGCAGCCTGTGAAGCGGTAGCATTGGGTAAATCCATGATATGAATAGCAGTCCAGTCGGCCATTGCCCCTTCCACCATCAAAATAAAAAATCCTAGCAATGCTAGATACCAAACCAGGGGCTGGGAAGGAAAAACTAGTAGCGGTTCTTTCTTGGTAGAATCATTTTTCCCGACCTTTTCAGGCGGAAGTAAAAACCTTAGTGCAACAAGTACTAAAACAAATAAAATACTTAGCATAATAAGCATGTGCTGAACGGGGGTAAACCCCATTACCAGAAAGGCACTAGCTAGCCCGGCACCTGCTAATCCACCACTGCTAAACAAACCGTGGAAAGAGGACATAATTGCTTGTTGGTACTTTTGTTCTACCAGTACTCCGTGAGCGTTCATAGCCACATCCATTGAACCATTGACCATTCCGAAGAAGAAAAGCAGTACTGCTAAGCTGAGATAATTGGGCATAAGTAGGAGTGTTGCTAGTAGTAGGCAAAAACCAATCGCAGTGAAGCTTACCACTGATTTACTCCCGATCTTTTCTACTAAGCCTCCGGCAATGGGCATCGCTAAAATCGCTCCGATAGCAATAATCAGTAATGTTAGGCCTAACTCGCTTTCGCTCAAACTGAATCTATCCCGAATCATCGGAATGTGGGGAACCCAACTGGCGAAACCTGCCCCATTTACAAAAAAAATAACCGAAACGGCAATCCTGGCTTTTTGAAGTCGTGTCAAGGTTGAATTGTTAAATGGTTCGATTGGCTAGGGGCGTGGGGATTGGAGGTTGGAGTTAGTTGTTTACACTGTGCTCTTATCTCTCTGCGCCTAGCCCCACGCCCTTTGTCTTTCAATTTCAAATTTCTTTCCACTTTCCGTATCTCGCATTTTCAAACGGTTATCTCAATCAAATTTCCATCGGGATCAAGAAACGTGCTTTCGTAGTAGCCATCGCCAGTCCGGCGGGGTCCGTCTACGTGATGTATACCAGCTTGCTGAAGCTCTTGGGTTAGACGGTCAACTTCCTCAGTGCTTCCTAAAGAGATAGCAAAGTGGGCAAGTCCTACTGACGGTGATTCTTCGGTAGCAATCAATCCCGGCTTATGCATTAACTCTAAACGAGCACCTGACGAAAAGCTAAGAAAATAAGAAGTGAACTGCTTCTTAGGATTGTAATACTTCTCTCCCGAGGTAGCACCGAAGTATTGGCAATAGAAGTTCTTCAACTTCTCTAACTGATTCGTCCAGATAGCAATATGCTCAATCGTCATTAGAAGTTTGTTTTATACAGAATATTCTTCTTGGTATCTAGCTCAAGTTCTTACAAAGTTAGGGTAACCGATGGGCTATAACTACATCTGATTTTACTAATATTGGTGCTTAATTAGCTTTATTTTAGATAAATAGGCTATTTTGCCATCAGTTTTATGAAACAACCTCTTCCAAAATTTGAGAAGGTAGTCGCTGATCACGACAGTTCCTTTAAAGTTCAGGAGTTAGATCAAGATACAGTTTGTCCGAACACCCGCTGGCATTTTCACCCCGAATATGAGTTGACGTACATTTCTAACGGAGTGGGGAAGCGGCAGGTAGGTACTCACTTATCTACCTTTACTGATGGAGAATTGATTTTGCTAGGAGCCTACGTTCCTCATTTCTCGTTTAGTATGGGAAAGCCCCAAATGTACCAGGAAATTACTGTGCAGATTAGTCCCGAATTTATACACTCCCAGCTTTTTGAACTACCGGAACTTCGGTGCATAAAGTATCTGATAGAATCAGCCAAATTCGGAATCTCCTTCGGAAAAAGCACTAAACAGAAAGTTGAGGTGCTATTAAGAAAGTTGGTAAAAGCTGATGGATTTACCAGAATACCATTAGTACTAGAGATATTGAATGTTTTAGCAGTTTCTCAAGAAAGTACGCTGCTAAATGCGCGAGTATTGAACCTAAACAGTAACTCTCAAAACATAGAAAAAGTTAGTACGCTATTTCAATACATTGAGAAGAATTATCAGAAGAAGATAGAATTAAGCAGTATAGCTCGCGAACTCGCCTTCTCGGAGACATATACTTGCCGATTTATCAAGCAAACTACTCTTAAAAACCTCACCCAAATTGCCAACGAGTTTAGAGTTGCCAAAGCCTGTGAATTACTGGTAAACACTAACTCACCTATCTCAGAAATTTGCTACTCGGTAGGGTTCAACAATCTCTCTAACTTTAATAAGCAGTTCAAAACATTAACTCAAAATAGCCCTCGGAGTTATCGGGAAGAGTTTTGGAATAGGGCAACTACCTAATAGCTTACCGTTGGCTTCACGCACACTGGTAATTTGCACTTACCTTAGCCAAGCTAGATCAAAGTTAAAATCGGGTAGTACAGTACCTCCTATCAGTGTCTGGTCAAAGCCGATGATAGATTCAATTTTGTTATCGTGGTATACCCAAGCTTTTTCTTCTTTGGGGTAGATCAACCACCCCATGCGGCAGCCGTTCGCCATCCACTCATCCATTTTCTGCTGAGAATCTTTCAGGGTATCCGACGGGGAAATCAGCTCAACAATAAAGTCGGGACAGAGGGGTGGGAACTTCTCCTGTTCATTGTAGGACAAAGCATCCCAGCGAGATTGTTTTACCCAGGCTGCATCTGGGGAGCGCATTGCACCATTGGGTAGAAGAAAGCCGGTAGATGAATTAAAAACTTCGCCAAGCTGGGCTTCGTCATTCCAAATCCACAAACGAGACGTGATACTACTATTTTTCTTTCCAGTGAGTCCTCCGGTGGGTGACATAATAATAATTTCTCCGTTCGCATTCCGTTCAAGCCGTAAGTCACGGTTTGCTTGGCAAAAATCGTAAAACTCATCGTCAGTGAACTGTAAATTCTTGGGTAGCCTAATCGCGTACTTTTCCATAAGATGAAAGATAAGAAATTTTGCTGATAGCTGATAGCTGATAGCTGATAGCTGATAACCTCCAGGGCAAACGCATCAAAATTTTCAAATAGCTTTTCTGGTTAATGAAGCAGGTTTTTACTTTACATATCAAAGAGAAGATGAATGATGAAAGTACCAATACTCTTTAAAATCAGCATATCTAGATTTTGATGCGTTTGCCCTAGATAACCTCGGATATTACTGTCGATCTATTTAAAGCATTACAACAAATACTGATCTCCTATCTCAGAAATTTGCTACGCAGTTGGTTTTAATAATCTCTCTAACTTTAATAAGCAGGTTAAAGTAGTGACCGAAAGTAGCTCTCGAGAGTGTCGTGAAGAGTTTTGGAAGGGTGAAATACAGTGAGAAAGTATTATTAGGTAAGCTTAGGTTAGTTTATGCTTGATTCTGTCACAACATAAGGATTGGCTTAAAACTTATTTGATAAACACTTAGGATTAATAGAAAATATGGATTAGATTTTAAAAAGGGAATATCACTTTTACACCTATGAAAAAAACCGCTTTATCACTCACACTATTGCTGTTTACTATTACTGCTTTTTCCCAAACTGGCTTTGGTATTAAGGCAGGTGGAATGATCGCTACTAAGACAGTAGGTGACCTTGATCGCAATCTAGAACTTAAGAAAGCTTCTTATTTGGGAGGGGTATTTTATAGCATCCCTTTTAACAAACGATTAGGATTACAACTGGAACTTCTCTATGCTAACAAAGGAATCAGTGAACGAGAACAATTTCTCATTAGAGAAGATCTACATTACCTTAACCTACCTATTATGTTACAATATGCGATCACCAAACGTTTTGGCGTAGAGTTAGGACCAGAAGTGGGGTATCTATTAGAACAAAAACAGATTTTTAATTTTGGGACTCAACCGCGTAGTCCGGCTCAAAAAAGCTTCGATATGGCGATTAATCTAGGCGTGAATTACGCGTTGGTGGAAAAAGTGTTTCTCAGTTTACGCTACAACTTTGGCATCTACGATACGATCAAGCCTTTCAATGAATTCTCTCCTGATAGGCCTCCTCAGGAAGATCCATTTACAGGAAACCGAACGCTACAATTTAGCGTAGGCTATCACTTCAGTCAATAAATTCAAAATAACTAGCTATTTACAAAGCTGACGTTACGCAGTGGTTTCTCCGAACCTATTGGCAGTCACTACCCGGCGTGGGTCGCTGCGGGGTCTCAAAAAAGCTACCTAAGAGCCTGATATGCCGGAATAAATCCGGTAAGACTTACTATTTGAGTGATTCATACGTAACATCAGTTACAAAGTTCAAATCTCCCTTTCTTTTTACCCGATTAACATATATTTAAACAAACAACTATCTAACAGTTGTAAAGTACAATTCTAATCTAGCAAGCCTTTTAAGGTATCTTGCAAAAATCAGCCAAGGGGGTTCCGAGTACTCAACTAGATATCAGGACAAAAGTCGCCTGAATTTACTTTAATGCTAACTATTTAGCACTGGCACCGTCCATATGATTCGCCAGAATATCCTCCAGATATTCTCGGTTGTTGGCTAAGCGAGGTACTTTATTTTGTCCGCCTAGCTTACCTCGGCTTTTCATCCAACGGTAGAATGTGCCTTTGGGAGCAGCATGAACCAAGGGGGCATCCACTGCGAGTGATTTTTCTCGTTTAGCGCCGTAATCAGAGTTGAGCTTTTGCAGTGTTTCGTCCAGAATCTGAGTAAACTGTTCAAGCGACTCCGGTGGTTGAGAAAATTCAATAATCCACTCGTGGCGGCCTTTATTACTTTCACCAATATATTGTGGAGCGGCGGTAAAGTTCTCAATGAGTGCTCTGCTTCGTTTACAGGCTTCAGCCAAGGCTTGTTCCGCATTTTCTATCACCAATTCTTCACCAAAAGCGTTGATAAAATGCTTGGTTCGTCCGGTTATGAGGAATCGATATGGAAGAGTGGAGGTGAAGCGAATAGTGTCCCCAATTTTATACCGCCATAGTCCCGCATTAGTGCTAATTACAATAGCGTAGTTTTTTCCTACTTCCACTTCGTCAATAGTAAGAGTGCGAGGCTGCTCCTGATCAAATTCATCCATCGGAATAAATTCGTAGAAGATGCCATAGTCCAGCATCAGCAGCATCTCTGTAGAGTTGCGCTGGTCTTGAATACCGAAAAAACCCTCGGTGGCATTGTAGGTCTCAGTGTAGTGCATTTTATCCGAAGGAATCAGCTTCTGAAATAAGTCGCGGTAGGGTGTAAAAGAAACGGCCCCGTGGAAAAATACTTCCAGGTTAGGCCATATTTCGTGCACGTGTTGGGCTTTTTTTAGCTCTAAAATCCGCTGCAAAATTACGATGGTCCAGGTAGGTACTCCGGCCATCGCTGTTACATTCTCATGGATTGTAGATCGGGCAATCTTCTCTACTTTGTCCTCCCAGTTATCCATCAGGGCAATGTCTAAACTAGGGGTTCGAGTGAACTGAGCCCAAAGAGGTAAATTCTTCATCAACACGGCTGAAACATCGCCAGTATACGATTCGGAATTCTGGTCGAGCTGGTTGATCTGTTGACTCCCGCCGATAGTTAATGTTTTTCCGGCGAACATCTTGGTATTTGGATAATTATTGACGTAGATAGAAACCAGGTCTTTTCCACCTTTAAAGTGGCACTCGTCCAATGCTTCTTGGGAAACGGGAATGAACTTGCTAGTAGCATTAGTGGTGCCCGACGATTTGGCAAACCACTTGATACGTCCGGGCCAAAGAACATTCTCTTCACCGTATAGCAGACGGTCAATGTAAGGGAAGAATTCTTCGTAGCTAACCACGGGTACTCGTTCCTGAAACTGCTTTACGCGAGAAATATCCCGGAAACTATATTTTCGGCCGAAAGAAGTGTCTTTAGCTGTTTTTATCAGATTGTGAAAAACATCGAGTTGAACGTCGTGCGGATACTTTAGGAAGAGTTCAATCTGATGAATACGTTTCTTCATCAGCCAAGTCAGGACGGAATTGACTATCTCCATGTAATCAAATCTTTCGTTTTAGCTCAAAGTGCTGCCCTAGGTACACCCGACGTACTTGCTCATCGTTGGCCAAATCTTCGGCTGTACCCGCTTTAAGCAGACGCCCTTCAAACATTAGATATGCTCGGTCGGTAATTGAGAGAGTCTCATTAACGTTGTGGTCGGTAATCAGAATACCAATATTCTTATTTTTGAGCTGGGCGACAATGCTTTGAATCTCTTCTACGGCAATAGGATCTACACCGGCAAAAGGCTCATCAAGCAGTACAAACTTCGGGTCTACGGCCAATGCCCGGGCAATTTCGGTACGGCGCCGCTCTCCACCTGAAAGTACCGTACCCAGGTTTTTTCGAACGTGAGTAAGGCTAAATTCTTCTAGCAGTGCATCTACTTTATCACGACGCTCCGATTTGGATAGCCCCGAAGTCATTTCCAAAACGGCCATGATATTATCTTCTACACTAAGTTTTCGGAATACTGAGGCTTCTTGGGCTAAGTAACCGATGCCTCGCTTAGCTCTTTTATACATGGGCAAATCGGTAATATCTTGCTCATCTAAAAAAACCTTGCCCTCATTGGGTTTAATAAGGCCAACAATCATGTAGAAGGAGGTAGTTTTGCCAGCACCATTCGGCCCGAGCAGTCCGACGATTTCTCCTTGCTGGACTTCAACAGTGATATGGTCTACCACCGTTCTACGCTTATACTTTTTTACCAGATTTTCTCCTTTTAGTAGCATGAACCTAGGTCAATTGAGATAAAGGTACTGCTAACTAACGAATTTTTTGGGGAATAGATATAGAAAGAGGGGAAAGGCTAAAGATATTCAGCCAGAGCGGTGTTTAGTTGAAGTTCAAATGACATTCTTCTTTGTTGTTTCTGGGCTACTGCGTCAGCAAGTACGGCCTGAAAAGCTGGGTCACCTGAAACATATTTGACCGATAAATAGTGGTTTCTTTCTAGAATAAGCCGATTGCCAGAAGCATCAACTACTCCCTCAAAAGACTCACCTTCGTTTTCGCATAGGTATTTCTTTTTCAATACGTTGAGAATCCGATCGGTATTTCTGAAGGAAAGATTCTTGAAAATAGTGTCAATGATAAATAGATGACCTTGGATAAAGTGCAAAGTGGTATAGCAAAAAATATGATGAATATTTAAGCGATAGACTTTCGCCTGGTGCTCACGGAACAAGGGGTTTTTCCAACTAAACTTAGGTTGACCCAGTTGGTCGGCAATATCTTGCTGAGTAGATCCCAACTCTAGTCTATTAAATCGAAGGAGCTCGTCGGTACGATAAAGGTACGTAGGGTGGTTACCTACTGCCAAAAGTTGACTAGGCGTTTTTTCAGTGATTAAACTGGTATAATATTCTTCTCGTGAAGTATAGTATCGATACCGAGAATGATACAAAGACCAATATCTGGAATATTTACTAAAATTAAGCACTGTGCACGGTTTAAAGTGATGATTGACAGGTGCAATGTAGCTCGAGATTTTTAAAAAAAAAGGACAGTATTACTAAAAAAAGCATATTCTGTTTTGGGGGAATTATAAAATAAAGTAAGAGGGTATTATCATATTATTATGATAATTTATTGTATTATTTCTGCTTTACGGCTAACCTAAATGTATTTTTACAGAATAATTTGTACGAAATATTTACCGAAAAAGACTAGAAAAAGTACTTGGCGTATATTTAAGGAAAATTAATTTTGTGTATTTAAAAATACAGTACACCATACAATAATGTGACTTATCAGGAAGCTTTAGCTTTTTTACTAGAACACCTTCCGATGTACCAGCGAGTGGGTGGAACAGCCCTAAAAAAAGACCTGACAAATATTCAGATTCTTTGTCGTCATTTAGGTGATCCACATCAGGAGTTTTCCTCTCTGCATATTGCAGGTACTAACGGAAAGGGGAGTAGTGCCCACATGCTGGCAGCCATACTACAAAGTGCGGGATACAAAACAGGTCTATATACCTCTCCTCATCTGAAAGATTTTACTGAAAGGATTCGTATCAACGGCCAACCAATACCTCCCTTAAGGGTGGTACAGTTTGTCGAGGAATATCAAGAGTTTCTAGCATCGCTGGGACCTTCATTTTTTGAGATGACGGTGGCTATGGCGTTTGACTATTTTTCCCAAGAAAAAGTTGATATTGCGGTGGTAGAAGTTGGGTTAGGCGGGAGACTAGACTCTACTAACATCCTTACTCCACTATTAAGTTTAATCACCAATATTGGCTTGGATCATACCGATATGCTAGGCGAAACTCTGGCTGAAATCGCCTATGAAAAAGCCGGAATCATCAAACCCGATATTCCAGTAGTAGTAGGCAGCTATCAGGCCGAAACGTTACCCATCTTTCAGAAAAAGGCTAATAAGGAGAAGAGCCCGATAACACTGGCTTATCAGAATTATCAAATAGAATGTATTCAAAAAGATACTCATTATCAGTATGTATCAGTTTATCGGCACAGTGAGCTACTTTACTCTGATGTTGAACTCTCTCTACTAGGAAATTATCAACTTCAAAATCTACCGGGAGTACTTGCCAGTGTAGATCAGTTAAATAGTCAAGGCTTTTCTATTTCCGAACAGCATATTCGGGCAGGTCTGCAAGCGGTACAAACACTAACAGGGCTAAAAGGGAGATGGCAAATTTTGGGGCATAGCCCAACGGTAGTAGCTGATACCGGGCACAATCAAGAGGCATTTGAAGAACTTATAAAGCAAATTGAGCAAAACCCACATAAGCAACTTCTTATGGTGCTGGGGTTTGTAGAAGGAAAAGATGTGAAAAAATTAGCTGATCTTTTACCAGCGTCGGCAAAGTATTATTTTTGCCAGCCGAATATTCCTCGGGCTATGTCCTTGGACAAAGTAGTGAAAATCGCTGAGCAGCATCAGCTTGATTTTGAGGTGGTTACCAATGTAAACCAGGCATTGCATACTGCTCAGGAGCAAGCCTCGGCTGAAGATTTTATTTTTGTGGGAGGAAGTACATTTGTCGTGGCTGAACTGGAAATACTGTAAACTATGCGGAGTAAACTGGCTCGGTTTGCCGAAAATACGGAACGTAATAATTTGATAGAACCCGGTAAACCCATTTTTGCCACTATTCAGGGCGATTGGTCTAACTACTTCGGAAATGATCATCCAATTATTCTGGAACTAGGCTGTGGTCATGGAGAGTATACAACTGGCCTAGCTGCTCTGTATCCAAATAAGAATTTTGTTGGGGTAGATGTGAAGGGGGCTAGAATTTGGAAGGGAAGTCGCGATGCAGAAGTGAACCAGTTAACCAATGCGGCTTTTCTCAGAATCAGAATACTACAATTAGAGAATAGCTTTGCCAATCAGGAAGCCTCGGGTATCTGGATTACCTTTCCTGACCCACGCCCAAAGGCAAAAGATGAAAAAAGACGACTAACTAGCCCCCGCTTTCTGGATATGTACCGAAAAATACTGAAACCCGATAGCTGGGTGCATCTTAAGACTGATAACCAGGCTTTATTCGAGTATACGCTGGAAGTTTTGGAAGAAAGAACTGATATAAGCGATCTAGTTTTTACAGATAATCTTTACAACTCAGGGCTATACGAGCCGGAGCAGCAGATAGAAACTACTTTTGAGCAAAAGTTTGCTCAACGAGGCATCCCAATTAAATATCTACGATTTCGGTTTTGCTGATGCATCATTTTTTCTATGGGTACCTTAAAATCAATCCCTTTAATATAGCCCTGACCGTACTGAAGGGAATAGACGAGGTAGTTTCTTCACAAAAGTGGCGTATCTAGCGGGTACCTAATTGTTCGGTAATAGATTGGATAACAGCATGAATATCTACCTCACGAATAAGAATTTCCATATGAGTGATAAAAAAATGAAAGAACTGCGTAACCAAAAGTATTGTTCGCACTCTTCTTATTATGATAGAGCAATGCTAACATAACGCCCTAAGCTATAAAAGTAAGAGGCAAATATAAATGATGGGTTTGTGGGCTGGTTTTCAAATATGAGATTTGATACTAACTTTGCCTCCCGTTATGACCCAAGACGCTCCATTATTTGCCTGGCAGCCTGACTTTTTGCCCTCCGTTATTTCTATCATGACTCTTACGGTTTGTTTTGTGTTTTTTTGGTTCTTATCTGAATCAGAAAAAATACATCAGCAAATTGGGGCAAGCCGAAGTAAAGAAGCCGCCTCAGTTGCCAAAGTAGTTTACCAAAAAATGATAGGGGTACTGTTATTAGGTATTATTCCAATAGCTATTGCGCTGCTTTTTCTTCCCTACTCTGTTATCGAGTATGGGTTGGGCTTTCAGAATACCGGGATGTCTATGTTGTGGATAAGCGGAATAGCTGTTATTGTGCTTCCTCTAAACATTCGGGCGGCTCGTCGACCCAATAATCTGGATTACTACCCCATGATGCGGGCGGAAAACTGGAACTTGCGGCTAGTATTACTAAACGCAGCAGCTACCACTGCCTACCTATTTTCTTATGAACTTTTGTTTCGTGGAATATTGCTCACGGCTTGTGTAGCTACTCTAGGGGTGTGGCCTGCCATTGCAGTTAATGTCGCTTTGTATTCTACCACCCATCTGCCAAAAGGCCCCGCTGAAACAATTGGTGCCATTCCATTTGGGGTGTTAATGTGCTATATCACCCTGACTACAGGCACTATTTGGGTAGCGGTTGTTGCTCATATTATCCTATCGCTAAGCAATGATTACCTTTCGGTTTATTATAATCCTACTATGCGGTTTTCAAGAGGGTAGCTGATGACGAAAAAAAGTATGCGTGGGAAAGTAGCGGTGATCACTGGTTCCAGCATGGGGATTGGAAAAGCCACTGCTCGTATCCTGGCTCGTGAAGGAGCTAAAATTGTAATTAATGGTCGTACGGAAAGCCGACTTCAACAAACAGAAAAAGAGTTTAAAGAGGCTGGCCTAGAGGTGTTAGCCATAGCAGCTGATATTGCTACACTAGCAGGAGCTACACAACTCATTACCGAAACAATTAAGCATTTTGGGCAGATTGATATTCTAATCAATAATGCCGGCATGTCTTCAAGGGGGTATTTTGAGGAAATAGATACGGAAGTATTGGAAAGAATGCTCAGAATTAATGTTATGGGCTGCTTACACCCTACTAAAGCTGCTCTTCCGTACCTTGAGTCCACCCAAGGAAGTATCATCTTTGTCTCTAGCGTAGCGGGTATTCGAGGACTTCCCGAAACAGGTATTTATTGTGCTACTAAGATGGCACTCACTGCTGTAGCCGAATCTTTGAGAGTAGAGCTGAGCGATAAATCTATTCACGTAGGAATTATCTACGTGGGTATTACCGAAAACGATTCAGGAAAGAGGGTAATCGATAAAGATGGATCGTATTTGCTACTTAAAGATCGCAAACAACGTAAGACCCAAAAGCCCGAACAGGTAGCTGAAGCTATTATCCAAATGGTGAAAAAGCGAAGGTTCAAAAAGATACTGACTTTTTTGGGCAAAATGAACGCGATTGCCAATGTACTTTTTCCCCGTTTAGTAGACCGAGTTCTCATACGCTCAAAAGAACGGATTAGGAAGATGAATACCTGAATCTAACACAAAGGTTAGCAGCATTCATACGGATAAGTACGCCCTGGGGTTTTAGATGTTAAGTCGCATGTAATATTTAAAACGGTTTTTTGGTAGAAAATCAAAAAATTATTTTCTACATTGAAAAATAAGCAGTGAATATCTCCAGTTTCTATTTTTTAGACTATTTCCTGCCTCCTATTCAGTAAATAATGTGTGTGTCCAACTGATTTTTTTCTATGATTACTAATCATAAAACCTTACAAAATGCTCCTCATGAAGGTTTACTTTACCCCAGTGCCCAGGTGTACGATTGGGGTAGTACACTAGTGGTTTCTCCTCATCCTAACGCTGAGGTGTTGGGGTGTGGTGGGGCAATGGCTCTACTCCGTCAGGTAGGGTTTCGAGTACATATCTTATTTATGAGCGATGGGGAAACACTAGCAAGTAGCAAAGATAAACCCAATGAAAGCGAACCAGATGTTTATCAAAGAGTAGAGCAGGTAGGTGTTAGCGATGATGCTATTCTTTTTCTGCACCTTCGTGATGATCTTATTCCACTACGAGGTAAGCCCGGCTTTGACGAGGCCGTACGCCTTTTTCTCAATGAGCTGGAAAGTTTTCAGCCTGACACCATTTTATTGCCATTTTTAGATCAAGGTAGTCAGGATGTACAAGCGACCTGGCAAATTGCCCGGCAGGCAGCGAGTCAGAGTTACTATCCAATTAGAATGGTTGAATACGGACTCTGGTCGTGGTATTCTGCCGGAATTAGCGAGGGGTTAGCCAGTAAACATTCCAAAACCTGGCGACTGGATATTAAAGAAGTTATTGATCAAAAAAGCCGGGCGCTGGAAGGATATAGGCAATCTAAATTTCAACTTCCCTGGCAAAACCCTCAGCAAGAGTTACTAGTCCATCAGACTAACCCTTGGGAAGTATACCTGGAATACACCAGTAATGAAGCACCATAACACACTATATTTCAGACAGTGATTCTTCAGAAGGGGCTGGTGGAGTAATGGGTTCTGGCTGCATCTCAAAGTAACGCTGAAATACCTTCCGATATACCTTAGGTGCTACTACCGTAGCCGATAGGGCTCCTGCAAACTTCACTATACCAGGTACCTTATCTCGGAACATAAGTTCTTCAACCATGTAAGTAGCTCCAAAAACTGCACAAGCAGTTAATAATTTCCCTTTTAAGTATTTAGGAAGTAGATCATTGCGAAGGTCTACCAAATTGCTACCTAATTTTTTCTCAAGCTCGCGGGCCTTCTGTTCATACTGTTCTTTTACTCGGTTGTATTCTTCCTCGCTAGGCAACTGGCTCATTATCAGAAGGTTTTTCGGTGTTAAATATTCCTAAAAAAAGCTTGAGGAGCGGGATTTTAATAAGTCGATCTTTAAAAATCCAAATAATTACAAAAATAAGAACGTAGAATAGGGTTACGATAAGAAAGCCCAGAAAAAGATTATCCAGCAGCATTGCCAAACCGTAGGCTGCTGTAAAACTGAGAAAGATAACAATGAATAGGCCAATCAGAGAAAATATAAGACCCACAACCACTACAAAAGCAATGTCAGATCCCTTTTTAGAGACAATGGTAGCAATCAGTTTGCGTTGCACTACCACATAATCTTTAGCATCTTGAAGGAGTTTTTCTAGAGGTGAGGTTGAGTAACTCATGAGAAGAACAAGAGGAAAAACAGTGTAAAAAAGAGTTAAGTTGCGGTTCTAAATATTCTTTAGGTCAGTAAAAATAGAGGCTGGTCAAAAGTACGATATTGCAGCTTGCTACCCAAATGCTATCTGAGCAGAAGCTGTAATGAATATATTTGCACTCTTTAAGTCAGCAATGATTAACTTAAGACCCATGAACTTTAGAGAGGAATAGCTGTTTTGTAATCATTAATCACGTACGTATTATTTTTTATGTACACCAAGTTTATTTTTTCATTACTACTTTTACCGACGAAGGAGTTCCTTATACCCCACAGGAGGGGTTTGGCGGTTCATTACTTTGGGCTGCTGGAATTGCGGTCTAGCTATTGTTGCATTTGTCATCATTCGGGTATTCAAAGTAATACAGCAGGCTCATAGTCTGGAGAGAGAGGCTGAAAATGTCCCGTAAAAGAAAAACAAGAAACTATAATACTCGATAACCTGTAAGGTTAATATCTTTCTGGATAACCAATAAAGTATAATAAACTATGAACAAACATCTGTTAAGAGTACAGAACACAATCTGGATGCTAGGTGCCACGTTGCTCGTTTTAGCGAGTTGTAGCGCCCCTTCTTCCGAAACTGCCGAGCAGTCTACTCCGGCATATTTATCCGCTGATTCAGATAATGGATCAATTACGCTATCTAATGGCTTTGCCGCTTATGTAGTAGCTGATAACGTAGGAAAAGCCCGTCACCTCGCGGTGCGAGACAATGGTGACATTTACATAAAAATGCGGGATACTAAAGCCGGAGGCGGTATTCTGGCACTACGTGATACTACTGGCGACGGTCGCGCTGACATTCAGGAGTATTTTAGTGAATACGGTGGAACTGGACTGGACATTTATCAGGATTATCTTTATTACTCATCGGATTCGGTAGTCTATCGAGTGGCTTTGGACGATACTGAATTAGTCCCTACGGCTGAGCCTGAAGTTATTGTTGAAGGATTTTTAATTCAGCAGCAGCACGCTAGCAAGCCATTCACATTTGATAATCAGGGAAATATTTACGTAACCATAGGTGCACCATCCAATGCCTGTCAGGAGCAGATGCGAACCCCCAAATCATCTGGGCTAGATCCTTGTCCTCAACTGGATCGTCAAGGAGGAATCTGGAAATTCAGTGCTACTGAACTGAACCAAACCCAAGAAGAGCATGGCGAGCGCTATTCTACCGGAATTCGGAACGCGGTAGCTCTCGATTGGAATGATAAGGTAAACAGCCTATACGCATTACAACATGGAAGAGATCAACTAAGTAATCTGTGGCCGGAGTACTACGACTCACTGCAGAGTGCCGAGTTACCTGCTGAAGAATTCTTGAAAGTGGATGAAGGTTCAGATTTTGGCTGGCCGTTCTGCTATTACGACGGAGGAAAAGACGCAAAGCTACTAGCCCCGGAGTACGGCGGAAATGGTGAAGAAGCGGGCCGTTGTGCCGATAAAGAAGATCCTATTATGGCATTTCCGGCTCACTGGGCTCCTAACGATCTAATCTTCTACAATAGTGATATGTTCCCTGAAAAGTATCAGTCCGGAGCGTTTATTGCCTTTCACGGTTCCTGGAACCGGGCACCACTGCCCCAGAAAGGGTATAACATTGCGTTTGTACCAATGGGTGCGGACGGAATGCCTAGTGGTGAGTTTGAACGCTTCGCCGATGAATTTTCCGGTTCAGGTGATGAAATTGCCAGCCCGAATGATGCTGAATTTCGGCCTACTGGCTTAGCCGTGGGCTCAGATGGTTCCTTATATATTACCGATGATCAGAAAGGGCGAATCTGGCGAGTATTTTATCAGGCATCCGCCGAGCAAGTGGCTTTGGCTGATTAATAAAAAACTGCTACGCGTTTCAAGTGCATAACAGAAAGCCGGAGCTTGGCAAGCATTCGGCTTTTTCATATTTTTACTGCTCGATAATTTTTTCTATTTCTAAACTAAATAATTTTGAAAAACCTAGTTCTTTTCTTCACCGCAGGCTGGCTACTGTTTGCCTGTTCAGGTGGAACCCAAACGGAACAAGCCTCAGAGACTCCCCAAGAACAAGAAGCAGAACCTGCTAAAATGTCGGAGGAGGAAACCAAACTTATGACTGCCGGAGTAAAGGTATATGGGCAGTATTGTGTTGCTTGCCATCAGGCGGATGGGAAAGGAGTGCCCGGAGCTTTTCCGCCGCTCGTACAAACCGAGTGGGTAACTGGTGATAACACTCGACTGATTTCAGTCGTGCTTAATGGTTTACAAGGTGAGATCACAGTAAATGGCGAAACGTATAATAATGTGATGACTCCTCATAACTTTTTATCAGATGAGGAAGTAGCTGGAGTTTTAACTTACGTGCGCCAGTCATTTGGAAATGATTCTGAGCCAATCTCAGTAGAAGAAGTTGCTGAAGTTCGTGCCAGCAGTGCTCAATAGCTACCTCAAATTTAGATTGCAGAAAGTTTCTAATGATTTCGGGTTAGCGGCTAACACCAAGCTCCGTATGTATGGTATTGAACTACTATGCAACGGCTTACACTGGAGTGCCGCTGCCTTCAGTAAAAATTCGCAGTGGCGAAAAATATATCAAAGTAGCTGAAAATCAGAAAGTTTGGGGTTAGCTGGGTAAGCCCTACTATTTTCCTTTGCAGATTGAGACTACCCTTTCAGTAAAAAGTAATGAACTGTTTAAGTCGGGAAACTGGTTCTGGCACGAATGGTATCATTCGGTAGCTTCCAAAGAGACATAACTAAACTACCTGTATATAGACCAAAAAATAGAAGCCAACCTGCTGTTCAACTCCGGCTCAAGCAACCAGGGTTTATGTAGTTCTGAAGATGAGCAGGCACTGAAAGAGCTAAGGCAGTAAAGTGCATGGTGTTACCTTAAACCAGTCTAAGAGATAGAGCCATTGTGAATACGAACTTTTACACCACCGGTTTTTGTATAGTATCTTAATTGCATAGCTTTACGCCCACCCACATGTTTGGCAACTATCGTAATTTTTTCACTAGAAAGCACTGAGAACGCAAGCCTAATATTCTGGTTACCTATTTTATAAGGAAATGCGGTAGTACCAATGATTTCCGCTCCGCCGAATACTTTGGCTACTAAATTTTCTTTCTTACTACCCAGATTTAACATTCTCTGTATCAAGAATTTGATTGCAATATCTCCGTATTTGGGCGAAGGAACCCCTTCGCCATTCCATCTGGGTAATAGAAAATGATTGATTCCACCGAACTGGTGCTTTTGGTCGTAAAGGCATACTGAGACGCAAGAACCTAACAAAGTAGAGACCACAAAAGGATTTTTGCTGGCGAACATAGCGGCGGGTAACAGATAAAATGGACTGATGACATTATTCATAAAATGCTGATGAAGTCAGGAATCTGATAGCAGAAACTTTAAAAGTTAACTCGCCTATACAGTTTCCTTTAACTCTTCAACCCCAATCAGCTCATCGGCCGAAAACACTTTATCTATATCCAATACCATAATAAACTCCTCTTCCTGCTTCCACATTCCGAGTATGAAGTCGGAACGAAATTTTTTACCCAAGCTGGGAGCTGGTTCCATTTCTTCCTGATTGATATCCAGTACCTCTTTTACACTATCCACCAACGTTCCAATTTTTAGCAGTTCACCGTTCAGTTCAATGTCTAAAACAATAATGCAGGTATCTACTGTATCCTCAATCTCTGGTAAACCAAAGATGGCTCGGGTGCTTACTACTGGCAATACACTTCCTCGAAGATTAATAACTCCCCGCATATAATCCGGTGAATTTGGCACTTTGGTAATCTGAGTGATCTCTAGAATCTCTAATACTTTACTGACATTAACAGCAAAAATTTCTTTCCCCAAACCGAACGACAGAAAAGAACTGATTTGGGTGGTAATGGCACTTTCCATCTTTTATGAATTTATGTTAAAGAGTTTATCTTCTTTGGTAAATAGTAGGTTGAATCTGAATAAGGTTATCGTCTAAAGCGGGCAGTGATTCCGAATGTCCCAGGAATAGTAATCCCCCTACACACAAATTGGTCGTGAGCTTAGCAATCACTTCACTCTGCTTAGTTTTGTTAAAATAGATGAGTACGTTGCGGCAAAAAATTATATCAAAAGAAAATGGGAAGCGATAAATATTATCCATCAGGTTTAACTTCTGAAACTGTACTTTTTCTCGAATGCCGCTACTGATTTTCACAGTTTTATTCATACGATCTTTGCTCCGAAGAAAGTATCTTTTTTTGATAGTTAGCGGAAGACCATCAATAGCCGACTCAGGGTAAACCGCCTGGGCTGCAGTTTGTAAAACCTTGGTGGAAATATCACTTCCTACAATTTTGAAGTTGTTAATTCTGCCTTCTCTTAAAATATTGGATAGTACAATGGCCAGCGTGTACACTTCTTCGCCAGATGAGCATCCGGCACTCCAGGCATTCACTGTTCCCTGCGGAGAAACCAGGTTATTCTGTAAGTATTCAAAATGGGCTGATTCTCTAAAGAAGTGAGTCTTATTAGTAGTTAGTGCGTCTACCATATGAACCAACTCATAATTATTTCTTTTATGGTCAAAAGCTAACCGATAATAATCGGTAAAATCGCTGATTCCCAACGCCTTCATTCGCTTGCGAATCCGCCCCTCTACCATTGTCTTCTTTTCAATGGGTAATTGTATTCCACAAGTATCTTGCACGTAGCGGCTCAACTTGTGAAATATGGATGTAGGCATTGTTGAAGTTATCATTCATTTCAAATTCTAACCACTAATAAAAAGCTAGTATGATTCGTATTCATCATCGTTGTTATTTAGTTTAATTTCAACCCCTGAAGATTCCTCGTGTACACCCATTTCTACTTGACTAGAAGTAAAAGTGGGTCTAGGGGGACTTACTACTTGAACAGTCGATAGCTTCTGCGGCTCAAAATGATGGTTTTCTACTTTAAAGAACGATGTTGCACTGTTTAGCATCTGAGCATTGCGGGCTAGTTCATTGGCACTGGCTGCAAACTCTTCGGCAGAGGCTGCATTTTGTTGGGTTACCTGGTTCAATTCTTGAATAGAAGTATTAACTTCCTCGGCTCCAATGTTCTGCTCTTTACTAGCAGCGTAGATTTCTTGTACTAATTGCGCCGTCCGCTGAATATTGGGCACCAGTGCTTCAAACAACTTTCCGGCATTTTCAGCAATTTTTACGCTGGAGCTAGAAACATTATTGATTTCCTCAGCTGCTATTTGGCTACGTTCAGCCAGCTTTCGTACTTCGGCCGCTACTACAGCAAACCCCTTTCCAGCCTCTCCGGCGCGGGCAGCTTCAACGGCCGCATTGAGTGCCAATATATTAGTCTGGCGAGCAATTTCACTAACAATGGTAATTTTATTGGCAATGGCTTTCATGGAGCTGACGGTTTCATTGATAGCATTATTTCCTTCTTCCACGTCTTCGACTGCCTTAAGCGCGATTTGCTCGGTCTGCTGGGCATTCTCAGTATTTTGCTGAATACTAGCCGCTATTTCTTCCATAGCAGAAGTTACTTCTTCGGTTGAAGCAGCTTGTGTACTAGCTCCTTGAGAGAGTTCTTCCGATGCACCACTCAATTGCTGACTCGCAGTGTTGATTGAATCGGCACTGAAGCGTACTTCACCAACAATCTTCTTTAAATTGCCAACCATATTTTTCATATTAGCAAAAAGTCCTCGGTACTGAGTATGATCTTGAAACTTCCAGTTTAAGTCACCATCAGAAACTTCTTTAGCCATCAGAGATACTTCCTGCGGTTCACCACCTAACTGGTTCATGAGATTCCGAATAATGAAAGTAATCACTAAAATTCCAATCGTTAAAGCCAGTAGCGTTCCCCCAATAAGGGTATAACGGCTGGCAGCCGCAGTGTCTTCCTGCTTTTCCATTCGCATAGCTAGCAGTCGGTGCTCCTCCGCGATGAACTCATCCAACCCTTTCCGAATCTGATCCATATACTTTTTACCGTCTTTTTTAGCAAATTCAGCGTACAATTCAACCATATCAGCTGTTTCAGCTTCTTTGGTTTTTAAGTCAATTAGTTTCTCGGCGTACTCATCCATCCACTTATATGATGCATCCTGAATTGCTCCGTGTATATTAAAAGCCGTCAGATGTTGTTCAAGCGATTGCTTACCTTCGTAATATGGCTCCAGATACTCTTCCTCTTCATTGAGCAAGAAACCTCGTAGCCCAGTTTCCATGTTCACCAGATCCAGTATAATCAGGGCCTTGGTATTGGTAGTCAACCCAGAACGAGCTACCAGGCCCCGTAAACTGTCCATACGCTTTTTACCAATACCAGACATAATCATGGAACTGATCTCCTTGTCTAATTCCTCACCTTTGCGAATTTCTCGTCGCATGGCTATAAATTTTTCCGCCACGTCTGCTCTCCACTCTTCTGCAATTCGTTCAACTGCTTGTAATCGATGTAATTGATCTGGAGTAGGGTTATCAGCTACTGTATTTTTCAGTTCAATAATGAGGTCTTCAAATTGAGATTTACCATTGTTGTAGGGTTCTAGATAGTCTTCATCACCACTCACACTAAATCCGCGCATGCCAGTTTCCTGATCGATCATGTACCCTACCAACTGGTTGGCTTTTCCTATTACTTTGTAGGTAAATTCTACCCATTTAGTATTATCCATTAAGCTATTAATACTAAATAGCATGACAATCCCAATGATGAGTAGCATTGCCAGGGTAATTCCATTGCCAAGTAAAAGTTGAAATTTGAATTTCATAATTGATAGAGTTTGATATTAATATTTTGATTATCAGTAATTTATTGTAAACCTGAGTATTCCCAGTAGAGCGTTGTTAAGATTCGGGTCAGCATTGGGATTGATGATATATTGTAAGTCGGGCTGTAGCGTAAAATGATCGCCCAATTGCATAGAATAATTAAGCTCAACAATGGCTCGACTTTTCTCCATCATTCCGGTACTCTCAATTAGCTCCTCGTTAATAAATGAGTTTACCATGCCTGCAAATAACACATCCTTATCTCTCTGAGGCAGTAATCCCTCATAAGTAAAACCGGCACTAGTGAAAACGTCTATCAGGTTTTGATTGCCTGGCCCAATTCCTGTCTGGAGAAATAGCTTTAACCCCTGGCTGGAATGTCGATCTTCAGGTATCAGCAGATGATCAGCAATGAGGTATATACCTTGGTTCCCTTTTATTTGAGCCGTAGGATTAGTGATGTCGGGAAAATTACCTGTATGAACGAATGCTCCCAGTTTGTAAGTGCCTTGATGAGCCCCTTGAATAAATCTATTGTAATGAATTTCACCAACGAGAAAAACAGACTCATTCAGATTCCAGCGTAAATTATAAGGATCATCGTTGAAATTCGTTGAGCTACCTGAGTAGGCGGCTGTCTGAAGGGTAATATTCTTTCCAGCGTATTTTATATAAAGGGCTGGCATAGTGCGGGGAAAGATTGAAAAAGAATAGCCTGCATTTGGTGTGATGCTAGGGTACATACCAAACGCCGAATGAATCGATCGTCCTGCCGAGCCACTAGTTCCAAACGAAGAGTTCATATCATGTTGGCCGGCAAGTATACTTAGTTTACCAAATGAGTGTTTGTACCAAAACTCGAAAAGGGCAGTTCGTTCAGGAGCTTCGTTTCTGGAAATAGGTTGAAAATCTCCGATAAGAGTGGCTGTGGGCAGGCCTCCGTGGGCATTAACACCAGTGAAAAAAAGCTGTCCATTCTTCCATAGCCCTGCCTGTTCTGTATCTAAGCTTAACGTTAAACGAATAAGTCCGATGTAGTCGGAGCCAGTTTTAATTCCTCCCTTAAAATTGCGTAAGATTCCTCCTTGAATTCTTGCTCCAAACTGCCAGGCTTCCACTTCTTCATGACTATTCTCGTTCCTTAGGAAGAAAGCTTCAGTTGGTGTTTCCATTTTCACTTGAGAAGCGGCAATCATAGGCTGACCAACAGTGAATGAAGCGCTTGAGAAATAAATTAGTAAGATACTAGCATTTCGTAGCAGAAGCTGATTATAATAGAAGTACAGCATTGGAGTAGTTATAAGATGAAATATTATTTAGTCTGAATCTATCTGGACATCAGCCTTTTCTTAGGTTAGTAGCAGCAATATTCGGGAATCTAATTTTTATATGAAGGGTAAAAAAGGGATAGGTATAAGGTTGTAATTAATTGTTAGATTTAAAATATTTGATAAAACAAAAATATAAATAATAATATTAATAATATAATTATTTTTATTTTTTTAAATAAATATTTAAATAATCAATTAAATTTAATTTAATGACAATGTCCTTGAATATATTCATGTGTAACAATTTTTCTTTTCTTTTTAATTGAAGGCATTAAACATTAAATGTAGCGAAGTTTTAAACATCACTAAATTTCATCTTTTCACCAATAAACCAGAAAAACCCCTGATACAACTATCTAAAGTAGCTTCTAAACAAGGTGAAGAAAATAAAGTGGGAACAAAAAGACTCAGGGTTCTAGGTGCATCTATGTGGTCAATGATCTACAACATTTTTTACCATCATCGGAGCAGACTTCTGAAGTTTCAGTTTACGCTATTGGAGGGGGTATTGATGGCTAAGAACTTCAGAAATCTTCGGCAACTATATGAAACCATCCAGAACCTTTTTTAGGCGATTAATGGAAACGGATGAGGGTATAAGATTCCCCAAAAACAGGAGTGAGTAAAATTGTATAATAAAGCGTTTTTGATACTAGCGGGAAAAGAAAAGACTTCTTTCCATATATTGGTGGAAGACATTCTTTAATACCACTTTATTCATTATCTTCTATATACAGGGAAATATTACAGGGTATTTGGGTATCTGGTAAAGGTTCTTGTTCTCTAATAGAAGAGGGAATTTTTTAAAAAATTCAAAAATTTAAATAATTATATTTTACATATTGAAAATTCGATAGTTTAGTAGGCCAAAATATTTGTTTTCTCGCCCCCCTCTTTGTCAAATCATTTCGACTTAATGTCGCTTTTAGTACCCTGTACCTGGTTAGCCACAATTAATAAGAATTAAAGAGAAATAAAATTGATATTTGTTATCGATTTAGTTCTTAATATATACTAATGGAAAAGACAATCTTAGTAGTTGATGATTTTGGTAGTATCCGCAATTTTTTATGCAGCACCTTAAATAAAAGAGGCTATAACACACTTGCTGCTGAGAATGGAAAAGAGGCTTTAGAAAAGCTGATTGAAAACCCTAGTGGGATTAACTTAGTACTATCAGATTTTAATATGCCTAAAATGGATGGTATGGAGTTACTGAAAAATATTAAATCCCATACCGAGCTAAAAGAGAAGCCTGTTATATTTCTCACTACCGAGTCGGATCCTAAAACGATGCGAGAAGCGAAGGAGTTAGGATTAAGTGCTTGGGTAACCAAGCCATACAAATTGCTCAGTTTTCTTTCACAAATAGAATATGCCCTCAACAATGGATGAGTTTCATCAATCCTTCTTTGAAGATTCCCGTGAATTACTCTCCCAATTAGAATCTGCTCTACTGTCTTTAGAGAGTAACCCCCAGGATAAGGAAATCATTGAGGAGATATTTCGAGTGATGCATACCATTAAGGGGGCTGCTAATATGTTTGGTTTCGAACAGATTGGTCAGTTCACCCACGATATTGAAACTATTTATGATGCTATCAGGAATCACGAAATTGTATTGGATAATCTCGTACTGGAAACTACGTTCAGATCAGTTGACCATATTTATGCATTATTGGAAGATCCCGAGTTAAGTGATGAAGACAATCATTCTACTCATGAGAAATTACTGAAACAGGTTCAGGATATTATTGATGAGATAGAAAAAAGTAAAAAGAGTCAGCAAACCACTGCTATTCTGGAAGTTGAAGAGAATGAAAAGGAGATTGTTTGGACTTATTATATTAATATTCGACCTCATGAGGCAGTAGATAAGGTTAGCGGGCATCCTGTTTCCTTTATCATTGAAGATATCATTGAGCAGGGGCAGAATAAAATAAAAGAGCATGTAAAGGCCGAAGATCAGAACAAAGTCATCTACTGGGACATTTACCTGGCTACCAACCTGAATGAAGAGGGAATAAGAAACTTATTTCTTTTTGTAGAAGATGAATGTCAGATTGAGGTTCACAAACTAGTCAGTTGTAATATACTGGCGGAAGAGGCTTTTGTAAAAAAAACGGAAGAAATAGAGGAGGCAGACATTCCCGTTGATATTGAGTATTTGCAAAACTACATAAATGAGCTATTAGCCGAAATCAGGGATCATCGCTTACATCAAATAGACGAAAAAAAAGACAAACCTTCTGATAATAATAAAACAGCCAATCAATCAGCGAGTATTAGAGTAGCTACCGATAAAATAGACCGATTGGTAAACCTCGTGAGTGAGTTAATTACCCTACAGGCTACTCTCCAGTCAGTTAATCAAATTCAAAAATTACCTCAACTAGAAAGTATAACTGAAAACCTGGAGCTAATTTCAAACAATCTACGGGATACTATTTTTAGCATCAGTCTGCTTCCTCTTGATACTATGACGGTAAGACTGAAAAGGTTAGTCAGAACTTTAAGTCAGGAGTTAAACAAAGAGGTGAAATTTATTACTGAAGGGGTTGACACCGAGCTAGATAAAAATATCATTGAGGTCTTATCTGACCCGCTCATACATATCCTGCGCAACTGTATGGATCACGGACTGGAGACGGCCGAAGAAAGAGAAGCCGCGGGGAAGTCTACCGAAGGAAGAATCACTTTACGGGCTTATCATTCAGGTGCCAATATCCATATTGAAATCGAAGACGATGGGCGAGGAATTAATATTGATACGATTAGAACACGCGCCATCCAGAAAAAATTGATCTCTTCCGAAGAGGTTTTAAGCCCTGAGCAAACCTACGAATTACTGTTTAAACCCGGCTTCTCTACAGCAGAGAAAGTAACTGATGTTTCGGGGCGGGGAGTTGGAATGGATGTGGTGAGAAAGAAAATCAGAGAAGTACGAGGTGATATATCCATACAGTCTGAGTTAGGCCAAGGCACAAAAATGACAATTCGTTTACCTATGTCATTGTCTATTATCGATGGTCTGCTTACGGAAGTAGATGGTTCATTTTTCGTTCTTCCTCTTAATTTAGTCATGAGAATTGACGAAATTCCCTACCAACAAACCAACCTAGATGGTAAGCTGATGAAAACATTGGCCATTGCCGATAAACAGCTTCCGGTGCTTTCTATCAGAGATGCTTTTGGATTAAAAGAAAGCACCCCCGATATGGTTTCGGTAGTGAATGTTCAGAACGGTGAAGAAGTGCGAGGTATTGTAGTAGACGAGGTGAAAGGGGAAATTCAGGCCGTGTTGAAACCGCTAGGCAGCATGTATAGCAGTCAAGATTATCTCTCAGGTAGCACTATTCTAGGAGATGGGAATATTGCTTTTGTTTTGGACGCCAATAAGCTCATGACACACTTTTCTAACTAATCTACTTTTATTCATTGTTGGTAAGAAGTACAACCAGGGGAGTACTGATTCACCCAGTTATTCTAACTACTTTATTGGAGAACGGAAGGCCATTCATATGAAAAAACGAAAGGTATTGATTATTGATGATTCAGCAGTTGTTCGGCAGACATTAGAAAAAATCATTAATGCTGACTCACGGTTGGAAGTTCTGGATACTGCGGCCGATCCTTACTTTGCAGTTGCAAAAATAAAGAAAGCACTACCCGATGTCATTACGTTAGATATAGAGATGCCTCGGATGGACGGTATTACTTTTCTAAAAACACTGATGGCTCAACATCCAATTCCGGTAGTCATAATTTCAAGCCTCACCGAAAAAGGTACAATTACGGCTTTTGAAGCTTTGCAAAGTGGGGCGGTAGAGGTTCTGAATAAACCAAAGTTAGGAAACACCAAAAAAGCCTTTGAAGAAGCTTGTATTGAGATATGCGATACCATACATGCGGCTTCCTTTGCTAAAGTCTCTCGTATCAAGTGCGGTCGTAGAAAAACCATAGCTTCTAGTGAAGATACTCCAGAGGGACATGCTCCCGCTGTGCCAAGGGTTGCATCTAAAAGTATGGTAAAAACCACTAACAAAATTGTGGCCGTGGGGGCATCAACTGGGGGAACTGAAGCCCTTCGGGTGTTTTTGGAAGCACTGCCTTACGATGCGCCAGGTATCGTTATTGTGCAGCATATGCCAGCTCAGTTTACTCAATCATTTGCTGAAAGACTAAATAGTTTATGCAAAGTTTCGGTGAAGGAAGCCCGGCAGGGTGACCCGGTACTTCCTGGCTCAGTGCTTATTGCTCCCGGTAATTATCATTTACTATTGAAAAGGAGTGGAGCTCGATATTTTGTCCAAGTACGAGATGGAGAGTTAATAAACCGGCATCGACCAGCGGTTGATGTGCTGTTTCACTCAGTAGCTCAGTATGCGGGAAAAAATAGTATAGGCATTATACTTACTGGCATGGGGGGCGATGGAGCCAAGGGGTTACTAGCCATCAAAGAATCAGGAGGCTATACTATCGCGCAAGATGAAGTATCAAGCGTAGTATTCGGAATGCCTAATGAAGCAATCAAACTTGGAGGAGTTGAATCAGTACTGCCCCTACACAAGATTTCCCAGGTCATGTTAGCCGCATCGCGGAGTTGAGTTTCAACGAGCAATTTCTACAAAAAGTCTTCCCGAATAGGGCTGAAGCTATCTACCAGTCGGGCGGTTTCAGACAGTAACTGAATGGCGTGTGGTTTGCCGGAAGGCACGTAGAACAAGTCCCCCGCCTGAAGTTCTACGGGTTCTTTCCCTTCCATCAGAAACAGAATTTTCCCCTCGGCTAAATAGCAAGTTTGTTCGTGGGGATGGCTATGGTACGGATCAGGCTCGGCTTTGGGGCCGCCGCTGAGATCTAATACGGCGGTCATTAGTGAGTTAGTGTGTACCAGCCGTCGTTGAATTTCTTCGTTTACTTGTTCTGGTTCGGTTTCCTGGTATTTAAGTACTGGCATATTCCGAAGATTTACAGATTAACACTGAATGAACTCCTAAAGTAGTGGAATCTTATTCAGCTCCCTAAATCCATCATTCTTTTTTGACATACCAGAATTTACAACGCCAGTCTTTTTCCTAGACTGGCGTTGTAAAAATTATTTTACCGATTTACTTCAGTAGGGGAAAACAAACCAGGGTCTTCTGGTGCCTGGGTGTTAGCATTTAATTCACTATTGGCGTAGATAAACCGTTCGGGTAACTGAGTTGCACTTCCAATATTGAAGGGTATCGGCACCGCAATATCGTTATCATCTTTACGGAGGCGACGAGCATCGTTGAACGGAATAAACTGCCCAAATCCAGAGACATACCTTTCCTGAATGATTTCCCGGAGCAAAGCTCGAGTAGGGGATAAACCATCCGGATTTTCTATGCCGCCCGCCTGAAAATCAGCCTCTACAAACGGCTCATAAACCAGTACCAAGCTATCAGCCAATGTGGGGAAGATCTGATTGGAGTTTAAAGATTCCCGCAACTGATTAAGAAAATCTAGTCCGCTAGTCTGATCTTGAGTACGGGTTGCAGTTTCGGCTAATATCAATTGGTTCTCAGCATACGTGATAAGTGGCATGGGTTCCAGTCGTCCGGCAAAGCCTTCTTCTACTGCCCGGCTTTCATCAATGTTAAGGTAAGCTTTCCGAGCCTCTTCATTGGTTTTAGCATGATTTCGGGAAATAACAGTCTCCGCACTAAGCAACTGAATGAGGTAAGAATCACCCGTTCCGATATCACCAGTTCGGCTACCGTTCAGAAGCTTAAAGAATAGATTCTTATTATCCGGATTATCATCTGCAACTGGAATAAATTTCATAGAATTTTCTGGCGAGGAAATACCGTTTTGAGCAGCGGCAAATGCTTGAGTGTACTCTTTTGTCTGCAAATAGTAGCGGGCTTTGAGCGTCCAGGCAGCCTCGATCCATAATTCAGGATTGCCACCGTAGAAAATATCAGAAGAGAGGTCGGGATTTCCGTCAATGCTTTCCAAATGCTGAATGCCTTCATCAAGCAGTGATTGAAGATCATTATAGAGAGCCATTTGATTATCAAACACTGGGTCGGGTATTTCAGGATTAGCTGCCTCAGAGTAGGGTACATCTCCAAAAGTGGAAGTGAGCGTCCCAATCACGTGGGCTTCTACTACCTTCGTGATTCCCTGGTGTAGATCGTCCTCGGGTAATTCCTGCTGAATAGTTCGTAATTGATTGATCGCTCCCTGATAGGCAATTTCCCAAGTAGATTCCGATTCGGCTGCCGTGATATTGTATTCAAACAACGTTTTGTACAGTGACTGGAAACCTACTAACTGTCCACTCCATAAATTGGAGATACGGGTAAGGTGCCCGAGCTGTACCTGCACATCAGCCAGTAAAGCACCCTTTAGATAAAGGCGAGGGTTGATGTTATCAGTAGTAATCTTGTTAGGGTTGTCATTGATATCATCTACCAGATCTTCGCAGGCCCAGAAGCCAGCGGTAACAAGTATTGAGAGTATATATATGATCTTTTTCATGAGAATTTACTAGTAAGTGATGTTGATAGAAAACAGAACCGATCGGGTACTGGGATTAGTGAAGTAGTCAATACCAAAACCATTGCTCACCCCAAACTGATTGATTTCAGGGTCTATGCCCAGAATATCGGTCCACAGCACTAAGTTTCTTCCGGTAACCGAAAATTCTACTGAGCTAAGCTTGGTCGTGTTCTGAAGCCAGTCATTGTTGAGGGTATACCCAAGTGATACTTCCCGCAGCCGGGTCCAGGTGGCATCGCTAATTGCGAATTCATTCATTACTCCATCGCCAAAACCAGCACCCCGACCCCGGTACCAAGATTCATCTAATAATACCGGTCCAGCCCCAAAATCGTCAATATTTCCCCGCACTGTGGTTCCGGCAGGAATAATATCACCCGCAACATTATTCAAATTTTGAGTAAGTGTCACTTCGTTGCCGACATCGGCGTGGGTGCCGAAGTTGCGGAGAATAAAGCGGGTTCGTTCCGCAAAGTCACCTCCCTGGGAATGCTCAAACAGAACGTTCAATCGTAGACCTTTATAGGAAGCTCGGAAGCCTAAACCCCCGCGCCAGTCGGGGTTTGGGTCACCAATGACTCCCTGGGTAGGTGCAATCTGAGGAAAGCCATTATCATCAAGAATGAGTGTGCCGTCGTCATCTCGCAACGCCCGAGTACCCCACAGTGCGCCCAGCGGAAAGCCTTCTACTGCTCGGGAACTAATAGACTGCGTGGTTAAGTCTACTGACTCAGTTCCCTGCAAGCTGGTGATGGTGTTTTCGTTATTATTGAAATTACCGTACACGTTTACCGTAAAATCATCGGTTTGTACTAGAGTGTAATCTAGCTCAACTTCAAAGCCTACGTTTTCCATTGATCCGGCATTGGTATACTCAGTCAGAAAACCTGAAGAAGGGGTAGTGGCAACTTCGAACAATAAGTCTTCAATTCTATTTTGGTAGTAGGTCATAGTCAAGCCCAGCCGATTCCGGAAGAAACGTAGATCCGTACCTAATTCCCACTCGGTTTTAATTTCAGGCTTCAGCTCGCTGTTTCCTTTGTCATCATCTACCCGGAAGCCTCCGCCAAACTGAGAGATATCCAAGCCATCGCTGTAGGTAGAGTGGTTGAACGTGCCTTCCGCTGGGGTCTGAAAACGATGGGGAAGTGGTTGCACTCCTACTTGCCCCCAAGAAGCTCGCAATTTTCCAAAAGATAGAATATCACTATTTTGTAGCCCATCTAATTCGGTGAACTGCCAGGCAGCATCGAATGAAGGATAAAAGAAACTTCCTTGCACACTGGAAGCAGCTTCTAGGGTACCGGAAGCATTAACAAATAGCTGGTCGAATAATCCGAAGTTCAGCACACTGTACAAGCGATTAGAACGAATGAAGCGCTTTAAGTTCTCGATATTAGTCACCTCATTAGAGGTGTTCAAATCAGTGGTAGGTAGCTTTACATCCGCTTGAAAGTTGGATAACTCAGTAAAGTTAGAGCGGCGCTGTCGGTCGTTATAATTCCAGCCAACTGTGGCAGTTAAATCCACGGCTGAACTTAACTCGAAAGTAGCTCGGGTTATGGCATCAAAATTAAATTCAGATTCGGTGATGATATCCTCATTAAACAGGCCATTGACCTCTACTGATCCAGCCGACCCGATAGGGAACAGATAAATGCGTCGGTCGGTGTAGGTATCCACTCCTCCTCTCAGGGTAAAAGTGAGCCAGTCAGTTGGTTCAATATTCAAATCTGAGTTGACAATGAAACGATCTACCTGAGTGGTCGACTGTTGCTCGTTGGTTGTCCAGAGTGGGTTATTGTAGATCGGGTTAGGATTAGACCCCAATTGTCGACGGTAGGCTCGATGGCGATTTAGGAACGGAGTGCCATTTTCGTCATAGTACGTGCCTCGATAATCTGAAATATCGAAGTCAGGAGGGGTTCGTAGTAGTCCGAGATAAAGCCCCGCGACGTTAGAGCTTTGTTGAATACGGTTAGCATTACTGCTAGTATACGAAGCCCGAGCCGACATATTCAGCCAGTCAGAAAAGTAAGTCTGATTGTTTAGGCGAATATTGGTGCGATCGTAAAAGCTGTTCTTGAGTATACCGTCCTGATCTAAGCGACCTAGACTAAAGAAGAAGGTGGATTTTTCAGTCCCACCACTAATGGATAGGTCATTCTGAAAAAAGTAACCATTGCCGAACACCTCGTCAAAGTTCCGTTCTACGAAGGTTTCCCGAGAGTTTTTGTTGACGACTGGATAGTACAGTATGCCATCGTCAGCTTCGAAATATTCACCCGATTGATCTACTTCATCAGCCCCACCGGCTCGGTCAGTGATCTTATCTCCCCACGACTCTCGGTTGCTGGTGCTGTAGTTTCCGTTTCGGCCTTGCCCAAAAGTAGTTTGTAAGGGGTGGCGGGTGTTTACCTGATCGATAGAGTAAGAAGAGCTAAAGGTGATTTTGGGTTTCCCGGCTTGTCCTTGCTTGGTGGTGATTACGATTACTCCATTAGCAGCTCGTGATCCCCAGAGGGAAGCCGCAGAAGCTCCTTTCAACACCTGAATGGACGCGATGTCGTTCGGGTTTAAGTCATTTAAGCGGGACTGTTGGGATACCCCACCGGATTCGCCTGTGCCATTACCTCCTCCGTAGATGGTAGAGTTACTGATCGGAACCCCGTCTACGATTATGAGTGGATCACTCGAGCCCGTAATGGTATTTGGCCCACGAATCTGGATAGTAGAACCGGCGCCGGGATCGCCGTTAGAACGGGCAATACGGACACTGGCGGCTTTTCCAGCCAATCCGTTAATGACTCCGGTCTCTCCCGATCGAACTACATCTTCTGTTTCAATCACTGATGAAGTAGAGCCAAGCTGATCTTTATCTTGCTCAAACCCCAAGGCGCTGACTACCACTTCACCTAGTTGAGCAACATCTTCAGACATAGTGACATCGATTACACTTCGGTTACCAATTTCCTGCTCAGTAGTAGCGTAACCAATGTAGCTATAAATCAAAACGTTAGAGCCTTCGGGCAAGGCGATCTGGTAGATGCCGTCAATGCTAGAGGTGGTTCCTACGCTGGTTCCCTGAGCAATAACATTGACTCCGGGTAGGGGGGAACCATCCTTGTCGGTAATAGTGCCTCTTACACTTCTATCTTGCGCCAAGATTTCAGAAAAGAGAGCACTAAACAAAATGAGAAAAGTAAAGAATTGTCTCATAGGTTAATAAATTTTAGTTGTGTAGTAGATTAATTGAGTCATAATAGGAGAACAATTCAACTCCCATCCGATTATTTGTGAGATTGAGTAGGATAGTCAGTATGAAATCTTTGAAAAATTTATTCTCACATATAATTCTTCACATATTAATCCCTCCGTATTATGGTGTGACCTTCAGGGAGCTTTACAATCAGATGATGGAGGACATATTTAAAAATTGACTTTTTAAAAGTTTTAGTGCTTATTCTTATTTTTGACTGTTTTCAAGATCACATAACCAAACCGTATGGCTGACATCACTGCTGACAAAGACTACCTGAAAACTTCTGAGGAGGCTACCCCACCCGAAATATTCGGACACCCGAAAGGACTGTTTTACTTATTTTTTGCCGAGCTATGGGAACGCTTCAGCTTCTACGGCATGCGGGCGTTGCTGACCCTCTACATGGTTCAGCAGGTGTTTGAAGCACTATCCAACCGGGATACTATCTCAGCCATTGTATATTCCTCCTACGGTTCATTGGTGTATGCTTCTCCTCTTATCGGTGGAAAAATTGCCGATCAGGTTTTAGGCTATCGTAAATCAATCTTTCTAGGAGGTATCTTCATGTCCATTGGGCATTTTGTGCTGGCTGTTGAGAACAATATTGCGTTTTACACTGCCTTGGCGTTTATCATTGTGGGTAATGGCTTTTTTAAGCCGAACATTTCTACGTTTGTCGGCGCCCTCTATCCTCCAGGTGATACCCGTAAAGACTCGGGATTTACCATTTTTCATATGGGAATTAACATCGGAGCATTTTTGTCGCCAATTCTCTGCGGTTGGTTAGGTAATGCCTACGGTTGGCACTATGGTTTCGGTTTAGCGGGAGTAGGTATGCTGGTTGGGGTAATTGTCTTTCAGTGGGGGATCAAGAAAGGAGTCTTTATGAATCATGGTCTACCACCGGCTTCGGCTCAGCTAGACCGAAAAACACTTGGGCTGAAAACCGAGCCACTGGTGTGGCTACTCTCATTTTTAGCCGTTCCAGTGATTGCCTTGCTGCTTTCTTCGTACCAGTATATCGCAGGGGGAGAAAGCTTCTTGGGGAAAATTACGGTTGTCAATCTAATTTTCTACGGGTTAAGTATTTTCATTCTGGGCTATATTGCCTACATCATGATTTCTATTGATGCCAAAGCCCGTAAACAGTTAGCCGTAGCAATTCTCCTAACGGTTTTTATGACCCTATTTTGGGGTTTCCACGAGCTTTCAGGAAATATCTTAACCTTATTTTCAGCCCGTAATGTCACGCTGAATGTGTGGCCGTTCAATAATGCTGCGGCTACCAATGCGCTGAATCCACTGTTTATTATACTCTTCGCTATTCCGGTTTCAGCTCTGTGGGTGTGGCTCTCAAAAAAGCGGATTAACCCGCGTACTCCCTATAAGTTCGCGATGGGAATTGCTTTTCTTGGATTAGGATACTATATACTATTCTTAAGTGGTGGTTCGGCTAATGCGGAGGGAATGGTACCGTTCATTTTTCTTTTATTACTATACTTCTGTATGTCTTTAGGAGAGCTTTTTACCTATCCGGTGGGCTTATCCAAAATCACCGATCTTTCTCCTCAAATTATTGTTGCTTTTATGATGGGAGTCTGGTTTCTGTCTAATGCTTATGCCTTCCAAGTTGTGGGCTTTGTAGGGCAGCGACTAGCTATTGATGATCTGGCCTCGGGAGAAAGTGCCTCCCCGCTAGAAACGTTACAAATTTATACGTCCGGTTTTGAGTCTATCGCGTATGTTTGCTTCGGCGGGGCAGTAGTGGTAATCTTGTTATCACCCCTGTTGAACCGATGGATGGCGGATGTGCATTAGAATCATTGCTACCACTAGCTACTTGACGGCAAGTATATGCCTATCTACTTGTCCATTTTAAGAGTGTATCAACTCTCTACTTCTACATCAAAGGCCCCATTAAGGATTCGGCCATTTCGCTTCATCTGTACGTAAATTCGGTACTTTCCTTCCGTAGGAAAGGTGTAGGGAAAGCGTACTATGGAGTGGTCTGGGTGATCAGGATCATCGAGCGAAGGGTGGTTCATACCTACTAATAAAGCACTATCGCGCTTTTGGGCAGGAAGGGAATTTAGTGCAGCTATGGTCTGGTCAATACTATCCCTAAAAACGGATGGTTTGGGTAGTTTATTCCAATCAATTCTTCCGCTTTCCTGAGTAAGCCGGGCTTGCATTGTTTCCTGTGATGCCATTGAGTACGACCCAACCGGATGTAAGTGGATGTACACACTACCATCTTCCTTGAAAACTACGGCGTGCCCCATCATTCCCAAGTAGGGGGCTAGTGTTGCTGGCTCTCCAGTCTCGTCTTGTACCGCCAGCGTAAGATGATACAATTGACCAACTTTAAACTCGCCTTCCTCCGCCTGTTCTAAGGTGACGAATGAACTATCGGCAAGCATAATCCTTTGTCCGGGACTGCCACAAACTACAATGTCTCCCCCCGGCATTAGCACCTCCGTACTACCACTGATAACAGGGTCGGTAATGTAATACGTGTCGTCAGTATCCATCAGTAGCGAATCATTCCAGTTATCAGTTAGGTTCGGGTCAGGTTCGGGAATTGTAACAGTATCAGCAATGGTTTCAGAAAATCCGCTGAGTCGGGAGACATCCGTAAATACGTGGTAATCACCAGGGGGTAATGGAGGAATAATCGTTTCAAAATGCGCTGAATCTAGTCGCTGCGGATGTAAGTGAGCGAATACATCAAGTTCACCAGCCCGTACCAAAAACATATGCATAATCTTCCCATGATCGGGAATAAGGTAATTCAGGCTTCGGGTAAGGTAGAGCTGATTAAGCTTAACTGAATCTACCTCAAACTTTAAAACTTGCTTTTGATCTTCTACCCTGACGGATGAGGTGGCCGTAAAGGGTTTATACATATAACGCTGATAATCATTAGCCCAGCTATTCCACCATGCATTACCACCCCATAAAATTAGTGACAGTAAAACGAAACCTACGGTAGCTCCTACCCAGCGTTTTCTTTTGGTCTTAGCTGAGGTGACCTGCCCCGGTTTCACTAGACTATCCCCGCTACTTAGGCCGATAATCGTGATCATTAGGATAACCAGGAACAGACCCAGGCCAGCTAACGTCCATCCTAATGAGGCTTCCATTGTTTTTTGGGCAGTAGAAACCGCCATTACCGGAAGCAAAATCTCTCCGTTTCCCCGTTCACCTGTCACTTCAATCTTCAGGCTGGCACTACCGGGACTCATCAACCAGATTTCGCCGCTAAAATGACCAATTTCTCCGGGTACTGGTAAAGCCATATCGGCGCGAGGTGTTCCTTCGGCGCCAGCGAACCAGTATAAACAACTTAGTTTTACTTCTTGCACCGTATTATCGGTGATGTAAACATCTACACTAGCAGTACCCGGAATAACATCGGGAGAGTTTACTACAACCGTAAGTGCGTAAGGGCCTGCTTCGCCTTCTAAAGTAACACCAGGGCTGCCAATATGCGACTGAATTAATACGGTGAGACCAAGGAGCAATACGTTAAATAAGAGCTTCTTCATGTTGTTCAGTGGGTTATCGCATTACGTTTTGCATCCATTGGCTCCATCTAATAGAAACTCTTGAACTTATAAAACCTATCAAAAGGGCAATAGCTAATCCTTTTAAGAGATCAGTCCCGTTAGATACCATCCAGTCGGCGTAGGCATAACGATACTCCCAGTCGGGGCTAGAACCGAAGTACCAGCTCTCGGTGCCGAAGAACCAATTACGGGCGGATTCGGACATTAGAAAGTCACCAAAAGGCCACTGAACCGTGATAAAGACTAGGAGAAATACTCCCGCGTACACTAAAGACAGCAACCAGGAGTTCTTCTCGCTATATTTCTGAGTAATCAAATCAATACCAACTGCCGGAATGAGTAATAATAACGGAAATTCAAAAGCCTGAAAATTTGTGATAGGGTTAAGCACTGGCCCTAGTAAAGGCTCGGCAGAAAATAGGGGTAATATCCATACCATAAGAGCCAGAAAGAGCGTATAAACTAGTGCAGCGCTACTAGCCCCCCATTTGCCAGGGGCAGCTCTAGAGAAGGCAACTAGCAGCAAAGGAAAGATCAGGCTGGATACGATGTAAAAGGTAGTTTTGTGCATATCGTGCCGACCTAAATACTCTGAGGCAATTGTAAAGAGCATGGTAAGTACGAATCCTGAAGCCAGGGCAAAGCATATTCCCAGTATTTTCTTATACTGATCGTCATAGACTCCTTGGCTAACCATTCGGTTTTTGACTGACAAAACTGTCACAATTGCGCCAAATTGTATGGTAATCATCCCCAGCAGCAATACGGTATGGGGCGGAGAAAGTATGGTAACATCTAAGCCATAGGTATTGTGCCACCAGTCGTCAAAGGGAGCTGAAGTTAACATGGCAAAGGCTCCCCAGATACAAAACAGCGCACCTAACGAACCGCGAAATACTCCCCAAAATTTTATGCTCTCTTGTTGCTCTTCTTGGGTTCCGAAGAAGCTGATCTTGAGGACACGAATGCCCGAAAATATCCCGGCCAGTACCCCGCCGAAGTAAATAGCCAAGTGGGGTGGTGATAGCAGACCATCGCGGCCAATACTGGTATGCCAGCTAATGTCCCACACCAAGCCTACCATAATGCTAATGGAAGCTAATACGGTAGCATAAAGATAAACTGGAATAGAGGTTTGTTTGCTTACTGAAACTACACGGGCAGTGGATGCAATAGGTGGGGCGAGCGTTTCCATAAATATGCTGTTATTGAGTTGGATTGGGTAAATTTATGGTTTTTTGTGGCAATTTCAACAGTGATAAAATATATCAGTGATGTGTCGTTTACGAATTCTCTTGCTTAGTTTTTAATCTGGGCTAACTTTCCTATTTTCGGGCTTTCGGTAGTCCGCTAACAAAAATTGTATTCTTCTCTGCTCAACTTCCCATTTTTGACGCACGGTTGGGCAAAAGGGTGACTAGATATATGAAAATCTTTGGATTCGTTCTTTCACTTGTTGTTACATTGGGGCTAACTATTGCCCTAAGCGTGAAAATCGGATCGGTACCTCCATTGGGTTATTTTCTAGACCCTTTTCATGGCTTTTGGCAAAATGCTGAACCCGAAGAATTATATATCGATCCCGCCCTTTCGGCATCAGTTCAGCAGCCAGTATCGGTGGTATATGACTCTATGCTCATTCCCCATATTTTTGCCGAAAACGATTATGATCTATACTGGGCACAAGGGTTTGTTCAGGCTTCGTATCGCCTGTGGCAGATGGAATTTGTCACGCACGTAGCTGCTGGAAGGGTTTCAGAAATTGTAGGTGAACGGGCGTTAGAGTATGATCGGGCGCAGCGTAGGAAGGGGTTAGCTTTCGCGGCTGAAAATGCCTGGCAAGCACTACAGAAAAACGATACTGCTCGTCAGATGGTGGAGGCCTACAGTGATGGTATAAATGCTTACATTGATGCGCTAACTTATAAAGATTATCCAGTTGAGTACAAACTGTTAAATTATCACCCTGAGCCCTGGAATCCTCTGAAATCGGCTTTGTTGCTAAAATATATGGCGGACGATCTGGCAGGGGCTGATGAGGATATAGAGAATACCAACGCTCTGAAACTGTTCGGAAAAGAAGCGATTGACCGCTACTTTCCGGTATTCTTACCCGGTCGTGACCCGGTAATTCCTACCGAGCGAACCTGGGAGTTTTCTCCCCAGCCTCTCGATACACCTCAGATAACTTTTCAAGAGAATACACTTTACACCGAAACGATTGACGAGCCTGATCTCGACAATGGGAGTAATAACTGGGCAGTAAGCGGTAGCCGAACCCGTTCGGGAGTACCGCTGCTAGCTAATGATCCGCACTTGGGGTTAAACTTGCCTTCTATCTGGTACCTGGTACAGCTCAATGCACCAGGAGTTAATGTTTTTGGAGCAACCCTACCGGGAGCACCCGGAGTGGTGATCGGTTTCAATGATTCTATTGCTTGGGGAGTAACTAATGCCCGTCGGGATGTAAAGGACTGGTACAAGATAAATTTTACCAATGACTCTCGTGATGAATACGAATTTAGTTCTCGCCGATTGAAAACCCAGCAGAGAATTGAGAAAATTAAAGTGCGGGGAGCCGATACGTTTTACGATACGGTTATCTACACCCACTACGGGCCAGTAGTGTATGACCATAGCTTTCCGAAGGAAAGTTTAGATGACGTACCACTCGACTACGCCATGAAGTGGGTAGCTCACGATCCATCTATGGAAGTGATGACCTTTTATCAGCTCAACCGGAGTCAGAGTTATGGTGATTATGTGAAAGCACTAGAGCATTACCGCAGCCCAGCGCAGAACTTTGCCTTTGCTTCAGCGTCGGGAGATATAGCTATGTGGGTGCAGGGTGCGTTTCCCGCCAAGTGGCGAGGGCAGGGGCGCTTTTTAATGGATGGCAGTCATCCCGAGCAGGAGTGGAAGGCATTTATTCCGAAGGAACATAATCCTCATGTCAAAAATCCGGAGCGGGGCTTCGTTAGTTCGGCCAATCAGATTCCGACTGATACTACCTATCCGTACTATATCTACGATCACTCTTACGAGCATTTTCGGAACCGTCGCATCAACAGCCAGCTATCCCGTGCCCGAGGAGTAACTACTCGGCAAATAATGGATCTACAAAACGATGTTTACAACCAAAAAGCAGCGGACATTCTTCCTTTGATGCTGGATAGCTTGGAGCTATCGGCATTATCAGCCGAAGAACAGGATACTTATGATGTTCTACGACGGTGGAATTATCGGAATACGGTGAGTCAGTCGGCACCAGCGATATTTAGAACCTGGTGGAGAGGGTTACGTCGTCAAATCTGGGATGAGTTTATTTCTGATGAAATTACGCTCGACCCACCTAGCGACGCAGTGACAATTCATTTAATGAAACACTCTCCCAACGATACGATTTTCGATTCCAAACTGACTACGACTGCGGAAACACTCAACGACTTGATTCAGGAGTCCTTTCAGGAAGCTCACCAATCCATTGAAAAGTGGGAGGAAGAGCACGGACAACCCGTAAACTGGGGGGACTACAAATCTACCAGTATTCAGCACATGTTGCGGTTAGACCCATTTAGTCTAGATAATATCCCCGTGGGTGGCGGGCGCAATATTGTGAGTGCTAACAGTGAGCGTCACGGAGCCTCCTGGAAGATGGTGGTAGAGCTGGGTAAGCCAGTAAAAGCCTGGGGGGTATATCCGGGAGGGCAATCGGGGAATCCGGGTAGTTATTTTTATACCAATATGGTTTCAACTTGGGCGAAAGGAGAATATTTCCCGATTCGGTTTTACCAGTATCCGGAAGATAATCCCACCTCAGTAATGGCTCGTCAAACTATTCAACCCCAGTCTTCTGAATAATGCTATGAAGTTTGTCATGAAAGTCATATTGATTGCCGGACTCAGTTACATTGCTGAGCAATTTTTCCCTTGGTGGTCAGTAGTGATTTTTGCTTTCTTGGTAAGCTTCATTATTCCTACCAAAGGATTTAATGCATTTATTAGTGGTTTTCTGGGAGTAGGGTTACTCTGGCTAATATTTGCTTGGATGATTGACAGCAATACCAATAGTATTCTGACTGAAAAGATTGCCCAACTGTTTCAAGTGAATCAGGCAGGACTAGTAGTGGCAATGACTGGAGCAATTGGTGGATTAACCGGAGGGTTTGCGGCACTTAGCGGAAGCCTGCTCCGTACGATCAATCAGAAAGAGCCAGTAAAGCCAGGGTATTATAAATAAAGGTGACTAGCTGGCAATTACTGCATCTCCTTCTGGGTTCTGCGGAGGTGTAGCCAAAGACGGGTTTCTCTTAATGAGCTTGTGATATTTCTCTAGTAAATAGTTAGCCCTTTCGGTGGGAATAGAAGAGATAATGCCATTTCCGTTCCTTGCCCGTATAACGGGTTGGTCAGAAGCATTAGCCTTCTGAACTGAGTTTTCGTAGTTCTGCCCAAAGTACAAAATGTACTCTTGTTCAGTTAAGAATACAAACCTCTTGATTTCAGTGTGCGACGAATATCGTTTGATCATGGCTAGGGTGTAGTTATAAACCCCTAAAATACTAAATGGGCAGGCAAAAAAATAACTATCGGAGAAATTTTACTCCGGCAGAGAAAAAGATTAATCCCAAAATAGCAACAACTGCCGTCTGAAATCCACTCACCTCGACCTCAAGGATGGAGGCAGTGCCTTTTAAAACGACATAAACTGAAAATAATAGAATGGCGGTACCCAATAGGGTGAATAGAATCCCAAAGATTTGTTTGACTCCCATAGTAATAAACGTAGGCTGTGATTAGTATAATCCACAAGTATACGTACTTCAGGGCGAAGTATCTTACAGTTAACCTATGAAATTCAGTAAAATGAGGGCTTCTTAAGCTAAACGGATACCATTTTTTCCCTCTAGCACAATTTTTCGTTCTTTGTATAACCCGCCTACCGCCTTCTTGAATACTTTTTTACTCATTCCAAGTTGCGCCTGAATTTCATCAGATTCGCTTTTATCGTGCAGTGGAATGTGACCATCGGCTGCTTGTAAAGCTCTCAGCAGACTTAGTTTAGCTTGTTCAGTAGCATCGCGTCCGGCCGGGTAAGCCGTTACATCAACTTTTCCATCTTCCCGGATTTTCTTGATATACACTGTCAGCGAATCACCCCGCTGTAGCTCGGTTGGACTATCACTGTAAAAAAGTAAGGCATCGTACTGACGACCCAAGATTACTTTGTAGCCAAGGTCAGTCTTATCATAAACCAGGGCAAGGGAGGCTTGCTGCTCTTGTAGGGCAGCGGTGTCTTTGAGGAAGAATGCTTGGAGTTTAGAAACTGCAATCAGTCGTTGACTACGATGATCGAGAGCCACTCTCACCACTACTGTATCCCCTACATTCACTGGGTAGAGTTGTTCTTTTTTAGGTAGTAATAAATCTTTTTCCAAGCCCCAGTCTAAGAATGCCCCAAAAGAGGCGCTACCGACCGCTGTGAGGGCGGCAAATTGGTCTACCTCAACCAATGGGGTTTCGGTAGTAGCTACTAAGCGGTCTTCTGAGTCAGTGTAAATAAAGACACTGACAGTTTCCCCAATTTTCATCTCGGGGGTAACATATTTCTTAGGTAGTAGAATATCCTGGGTGCCTTCAGGAGTGGTTGCCTCTAAAAATAAACCATGAGGGCTATCGCGAAGAATGCTTAATTCATTGAAAGATCCGATACGTAACATGCTGCAAAGTAAAACTAATTTCGGTTTTGTGGGTTTAATGACTCGAAGAATCAGTGAAGAAGATATGAAACGAGAGATGTGAAATGTGAACGTAGAGAGAGGCTAGAAGTTTGGAATTTGTCTGGTAGAAACTAAAGGTAGAATATCAAAGTCTGTTCTTTAGCTCGAATATGTATATAACAATTCAGCCATCAATAATATAGCTGTTCAACAACCAACAATTGATAATTAAACCACTCTCTTATTCTGTAGACTGTTGACTGGAAACTAATTAAGAGTAAATGACCAATAAGAAAATATGAGTGTTGAGGATCACGCGAAGCAAGGGTATCAGGAGCTAGAAAAGGAAGATTATCAGCAGGCGCTAAAACACTTTCAGCGAGCTCTGGCTCAAGAGAGTACGCACCCCGAGAGTTTATACGGTGCCGCAAGGGCTTATTTTAAACTTCAGCAGTACGAAGTGTCCATTCAGACGTTTGGTCGGCTTATTAATCTGTTGCCTAACAACGCTACCTACCTGAGTGAACGGGGAGTTGCTCTACATTGGACTGGCAATAATCAGTTGGCTTTGGCAGATTTTGACCGAGCGGTAAAACTAGAACCCAATAATCCCTATCGATATTCAAGTCGGGCGTACATAAAAGACCGCCTAAAAGACTATCAGGGAGCCATTGATGATTACTCCAAAGCTATTGAACTCGATCCCGAAGATGCAATTGCTTATAATAACCGAGGATTGATTGAGGAGAAGCTAGGCTACTTGGAGAAAGCTAAAGGTAGTTACCAACAAGCCGACCAACTTGACCAGCGCAAAAACGGTAGTAAAAAGCCAGAAACTGAGCCGCCAATAAGCAAAGAAAATAGTACTGATACTCCGGTTGAGAAAGTAGGCACATCAACTGTAACTACTTCATCAGGCGGGCGATCATACTGGTCAGAAATTCGCTCGGTATTTACTTCTCGGCAGCAGTTTCAAGAATTCATTCAATTTGTAAACCCCTTTAAAAAGACCCAATAATTATGTTTGGATTATTTAAGAAGAAAAGTGAATTAGATAAGTTACAGGATAAATACCGTAAACTATTAGCCGAAGCCCACACCCTCTCGCAGCGTGACCGTCGGGCAGGGGACGAAAAGATGGCGGAAGCTGAAGAGGTTGCGAAGGAAATTGATCGGTTGAAGGCTACTGGATCATAAGCTAAAGCCTGTTACTTACGATTTGTTTCCTGTTGCATCAGAGGCTAATTATTCCACAATTATTTTTCTGGTGTATGCTTTCTGGTTGATCATTATTTGTAAGTTGTACATACCTGGATTGAGGTTGGTTCGCATAGGTTTCACCGTAATTGTCTTATCTGATTTTCTCAAGTCTAGTTGATACTTCTTGCCAGCTATATCAAATAGTTGAACGTTATACTCTTCAATAGTAGAGTACGATGAACTAATTTGTAAAGACATACCAGGTTTAATAGAACTGGGGTATACTACTACTTTCGTCAGGTCCTTGCCAGGGTTCACGTAAACAGCCTTTACATCAAATAGGGTAGTTGTACCATCAAAGTCAGTTTGAGACAAGCGATAGTAAACAATCCCCGACGTATTTACCTGATCAACATAATGATATTCTTGCTGCTCATCGGTAGTCCCTTGTCCATCAACCTGAGTGATTTTATCAAAACGTCTACTATCTTGTGAGCGTTCAATGGTAAAATAGTCATTATTGATTTCAGTAGCGGTAGCCCATTGCGCAATAATGCCTTTCTCTTGAGAAGTAAGTGAGAAATAGATAAGCTCTACGGGTAGTGTTGAGCACGCTGTGCCGCAACAACCAGCTGTAGGGTCACAACCACTGCCACTATTATTGGTAGGGGGACCACTATAAGAGCCGCCTACTGATAATCCACCACCACTTTCGGTAGCAGAAGAGTTTAATTAAGAGCACTACTTGGTTACATTGGTTTTCTCAGCTAAGCTTTCCGAGAAGTTTCGTAGATTTACGGTTACTGCTAACCAGCTATTTTCAAATTGCAAAACCTTTGACCTATCCACAACGTCAGTAGAACCACTACCGGAATTATTGTAGTTGCCGTCAACTATAATGCCACCGCCACCACTGGCACTGGTATTTCCACCACTAGCATTATTAAAATCACCTCCAACTTGAATAGTGCCGCTGTTGTTAACGTTTAATGTTCTACCATTTGAATTATCGAAATTCCCGCCAACCATTACATCTGAGTCGTCGATATTAAACTGACCACCGCCACTACTGCTAGCATCTCCGGTAATATCTATCTGGGAACCATTGGTTAAATTAAGGATTGTACCACCGTCCATAGTCATCGATCCAGATACAGTTAAATCTATCGCATCTACGTTAAAAGTACCTCCACCGCTCACGGTGAAATTCCCTCCTATAGTGAAAGTACCGCCATTAATTGTGTTGGGTGACCCGGAATCCCAGGCTTCTGCCAAGTTATTAGAAATATTGATTGTAGCTCCAGAAGCATTGATAGTACTACTTCCCTGTATAGTCAAGGTTCCCGTGATTGTAAGTGTTACTTCTGAATTGACCGTTAATGTAGCACCATTGGTGATGGTGAGGTTACCCATTGTGCAACTGGCAGTGATGGTGTATTTGAGTTCACAGGACTACTAGGACATTGAGCTCTTGCTCTAGCAGATATCAACACAGCTATCGCTAGAAATACAATTATTTTTACAGGGTTAGCTTTCATCTATACTCTTATCTTCTCAAATAGAATTCAATATTTCCGAGTATTAATACTAAAAATTACTATATAAAAATTAGAAAGTTATATTATAATCAGTCGTATCTCTTATTGTATAGGTGAGGTTAGTAAGGATATTTAAAGATTTACGGGTCTTCTATGAAGGATAGATTATCAAATTGTAATTATTCTTACAGGTAGTAATTGCGAAAAAAAGCTCATATCTGTCGAGATCATTAGTAAACACAAAAACTCATTTATCTATTCAGGATAGATTGATTCTCGCATCAGAGGGTGCTTTTCTGTGCAAAATCTAGTATCACTTTACCCAAAAGATACTTATCAAATGAACCAAAAGTCGACATTGAAAAGGAAGAATATATGCCTTTTTATGTGTTTTTAGTACATAAGTTAAAAAGACATCTATTTTACTGGTATCACTTCGGGAGTTATGACACAAAACACCAATTCTTTCCACAAAAGTAATCGGTGAGTATCGTGCAATTTTTTTACTGATGGCAATCGAGATAGGTTGCGGGCGCAGCTATTCTGATCTTCCTATTTGGGTTGAGTTTACGCTGGTATACATCTATTCTAAAGATCATAAATCCAGACTTACTTGTTGACACACTAAGCACCAGTTAGCTATCTATTAAGAAAAAGAACATACTTGAACTACTTACCTCAGATTATAATTTCCGCTTGCCCACATCAGCGTGGGTTCTATCCATTTTTTCAGCGGCTTGAATAAAAAACCATGCCCCATACCCGTTTGTAGCTTAATTTCTTGGAAGTGCTGAATATCGCAGGTGGAAGCTTCTCTTCGAGCGACTGCCGAGACTCCGAATGGGTCGGATTCCTCGTAAATAGTAAGAATATTACCACAATAGTTGATTTCGGGGATATTCTGTATGTCACTCTCTTGAAAACTACCTATGAACACGAAGTTCAAATCAGGATTATTTGCCAGTGTGGAAACGTACTGAGCAATATATCCACCTTTGGATGTACCAACTACCGTAATATTTTTAGGTGCGATTCCGACTTGCATCAAACTATCAATTTGACTTACTACTTGCTGAGCGTATTCTCGAGCATTTACATTACCTTTTCTCTGTTCGCTGATAACGGTAAATCCACTATTTTCAAGCTTACTGATAATTTCCCGGTACTCGACCCGACCATACTGCGGGTGTTCTTCATCCAGACTGTGTGTCTCTAAAAAACGGTTGTGTAGGAAAAAAATATAGCCATCTTTATTTTGTTGGGCTACTGTCGAGAGAGTAAGTAATATGATAGTAAAGAATAGGTTCATTGCCTGAATCGTCTGTTTAGTGCAATGTTAAACACATTCGGTGCATCCCTCTCAATTCTTCTTTAAAGTCCGGAACCTCTAATCGGGTTCTGCTGTGAAATGAAAATCCAGATTTTTGGTAAAAGGCAATAGAGTTAAGATTGGTATCTAGAACGCAAAGAAATACTTCAGCCTTGCCCCTTTCCTTTGCTAAATCATTAACATCGCGCATTGCTCTCTTTCCTAACCCTTGACCACTGTATTGGGGGAGAACATAAATTTTCTCTATCTCACAGTTGGGTGAGGCTGATAGTTCTTTCGACGACTTGAAATTCATTTTAACGAAGCCTACCCGATTTTCTTCAGCTTCTATGAAGTAATAATCGTGGTGGTCGTCCGTCAGATCAGAGGCTAGACGGGTAGTGCCAAATTCCTGGGCTAAATATCGCGCTAATCCGCCTTCATTCCAGTGATTGGCAAACACTTGTGTGTAGCATTCAGTACACAGTGTCTGTAACTCAGTTAGATCGTCTAGTTTCGCTTTTTCCAGCATCCTTATTTAAGTAATAGAATGAAATGCTATTTAGTGGGGGATTTACCTCGAGAACTAATACCGATAAGTAACCCTGAGATACTTGCTCCCAATCCCCAGAGTAGGCTGGGAATTTCCGAATCTACCAAATACTCAAAAATCAACCAACCTAACATGCCCAAGCTAATGGAAAGTAAAGCACTAAGCTCGTTGGCTTTCTTCCAGTATAGTCCGGCCATTAGTGGTACAAACAAAGAAACCAGGCTAAGAACCGATGATAGAGCCACTAAATCGTAAATATTAGTTTTAAGCGAAGCCATCACTGTAGAAGCTACCGCAACGGCAATTACCGAGCCTCTCAGTACTCGCAACAATTGAGTATCGTTTTGGATACGCCAGCGAGGTTTGATAATATTTTCAGCCAAAATGGTGGCCGGAGCCAGTATTGCCCCGCTAGTAGTACTCATAATGGCAGAAAGCAACGCTCCGAAAAACAAAACCTGAAGACCAGTACCCGTTTGCTGTAGCACTACTATGGGTAACATTAGCTGCGTATCCGAAACTGAGGTTAGCAGTGAAGGATATACCTGTACAGTGCATAAACCAATAAATAATGGAATAAATCCGACGGTGAAATACATTCCGGCACCTAGATAAGATGCCTGCACTGCAATTTTTTCGGAACGCGCGGCCATCACCCGCTGAAAGACATCCTGCTGCGGGATAGATCCTAGCCCAATCGTGATCCAAGCAGCAAAATAGTGAACCGAGTCAATGAAGTTGGGTTGAGGCACTGCCCGAAAAAAGCCGTCGGGAGTATTTGCAATCACTGTTTTGAATCCCCCAGCAGAGTTTCCTAGATCAATTGCTAGAAATAGTAGTCCGGCAATGATGACGATGGTTTGAATGAAATCAGTGATAGAAATGGCCCACATTCCACCGATATAGGTGTAGATGAGAACGACTCCTGTGCCAATCCAGATACCCGCTAGGGTAGGAATCCCTGCCACTGTCTGAAACAGAATACCCAAAGCTACCAATTGAGCGGCAATCCACCCAAAGTAGGAAGGAACCATACATAGGCTAGATAATAGTTCTACTTTTGGCCCGAATCGGTCACGATAAAAATCACAGAAGGTAAGAATATTCATTCGGTAAAGTGGGCGGGCTACCAGTAATCCTACCAGCAGCAAGCACAAAGCGGCACCAAATGGGTCTTCAATAACCCCTAGCAAACCATGTTCAGCGAACTCTGATGATGCACCCAGTACTGTTTCGGAACCAAACCAGGTAGCGAATAAAGCTGAGGCGGCTAGCACCAACGGAAGTCGTCGCCCGGCCAACACATAGTCACGACTACTTTTTATCCATCGAGATGAAATGACTCCGATCAGGATTGTCAACAGTAGGTAGAGAGAGATAAATACTAATAGCAAGGCTGTACTCAAATTGAGTCAGCAATATTAAAAAAATCAGCGACCTGTTAAACTACAAAATGCACTGCTCAGGCTTTTTTCTCAAATTTGGCAAACTGATTATAGATGCGGGTCATTTCCTGTACCAATTCCAAGCCTTCTTTGGGAGGAGCTTGCTCAATCACCACGTAACCACTGTAGCCTTTATCGATCAGGGCTTGAATAATTTCTTCCCCTTTAGTCACTCCTTCACCGTAAGGAACGCTTTTATACGTACCAAAGGCTACTACATCCTTGAGGTCGATGTGGTTAATCTTGCTATGAAATTGCTCAATGATATCAAAGTTACTCACGCCAGCTCCGTCAAAGTGGCCCATATCTAGGCACATCCCTACGTGCGATGAGTCTACCGCTGCAAAGATTTTTTCGTAATCTTCAATATTCTCAATATTGTTGTTAGCATGGTTTTCCACGGTGACTAGTACGTCCAAGTCTTCCGCTGCTGGAGCTAATTCTTTGAGTACCTCAATCACTGTACCTAGTCCGCCTTGCTCACCTCGCTTGGCTCCGGTGAATTTTACCCGACTGCATCCTAACTCTTTTGCCTTTTCCATGAGCCAAAGCTTATGAGCAGTATCTTTAGCAGCATTTCCTCCGAACGAACTACCCTGAAGCGAGATAGGGGTTAGTCCGTTATGATAACAGCGTTCGCGAATACTATCTATTCCTGCTGGGCTTAGTGAGCGGGGATACCATACATTAAATTCTACATTACGGATGGGAGTTTGTGGAATGATCTCAAAAGCGGGCTTAAAAAACTCATCCCCAAAACCGTCCAGGCAAATGGTGGCAATAGCGAGCTCTACACCCATTTCTTTTGTTGAAATACTAGGATAGGGCGAAGAGGCAGTGAAGCCAAGTCCGGTGAGTAGTGCAGAGCTTTTTACAAAATTGCGACGGTTAAGGTTGGTAGACATATTACTTTAGAGAGGTTAAGTAGGCAATTAGGTCATTGAATTCTGAGGCAGTCATGGTATTTTCTAACCCTTCGGGCATTAATGATGACGATACTGGGCCGTAATCTTGAGGCTCTTTATAGGTTACAAATTCGCCGCTAGTTGCCATCAATTCTACGTTGCTGTACCCCACGTCAATCTGACGACCTAAATGCGTAGTTCCATTTTTATCGGTGACAAACCAGCCTTGCCACTCAGGAGCCATTTCAGCAGATGGTTCCAAAATAGCCATCGCTAACTGGCGGGATGACTTGCTACTTCCGATATTGGACAAGTCCGGACCATAGTTACTTCCCCAGCCATCTATCTGGTGACAATTCTGGCACTGAGCGGTTATTGATTGGAAAACTAGCTTGCCCCGAAGCGGATCGCCACGGTCATCTACCGACTGATACCACTGCTCATCGGAAGCAGGATGGTCTGTATTAGTGCTTTCGGCGCGACAAAGCTGCCAGCGAGCTTGGGCTGCCGGATGACTGGAGGCAAACTGGACTACGCTCTTTTCTATATCCTCTTGACGGCAGCGACAAAGGTAGCTTACAGCCGTTTCGGTCAGCACTGAATTATCTTCGGACAGTAGCTGAACTATTTCATCGCAAAACGTGCCAGCTTGGTATTCCAGGGCTACTAGTGCTTCACCTCGTACCGAGGGCTTAGCCTGTGCATTCAAAGTGAGTTGGAGCAGGGCTTGGGCTACTGAATCATTTCTTACTGAGCGTACTGCTTGCAAGATAGATGATTGCATGATTGGAGAAGCAGTAGGGAGCGATGAAAGCAGAAGAGGAAGAACAGATTGAATATCATCTAAATAAGACAGTGCTATTGCCCGAATCTCTTCATTGATTTGAGTATTATGGATGAGCGACGTTAAGTAACCCGATGGTAACTCTCGCTTTAAAGCTTTTGATTTTGGCTCCGACTGACTTTGATAGGCTTGAAGAAAATCAGGTTGTAGATGGCGTAAGGTAGCTAAATAGGTTTCAAATAAAGACGGAGGAATATCTCCACTAGCAAGCAAATCTTCTATATCCGAATACACATCGTCTTGGGAGTGCTGGGCGGTATAAATCAATGCCATACGTTTTACGTCTTCATTAGCGTCTTTTAACAGTATTCGTAATAAGTCTGAAGGTAGCTGTTCCGATGATTTCATAGCAATAAGTACCGCTTCCTGCCGAAGCTTTGCATCAGTTTGCTGAGTGAGTTCCAATACCCTTGAGAAATACTGGGCATCTCGTAATTTATAGCGGGCGTTGGCTCGCACAAAAGCATCTACAGAAGATAAGGCTTTCACTAGCTCTTCAGTATCTCCTGAGGCAACTCGAGTATTGAAGGAACCATTTTTAGCTTCCTCTTCAGTGAGTGAAGTAGCCAATGGTTGGTTGCCTTCCGAGCGTAACCGCCAGATTCTGCCCTGACCGTGATTAGGATATTGCCGTACTACCCAATCAGTGATATACAAATCACCGCGACTATTAGTCGCTAATGCTACTGGGTGAAAGGTGCTGTCGCCTTGTAAAATTGGTTCGGGTACTCCGGTTACGGTACTTTGGGAAGGTTGGAGAGGAACCCGTACCAAATTATTTTCTTCCCAAATTGTACTAATAATATTTCCTTGGTACTCACTCGGAAAACTAGTGAAGCTAGCATCAATTAGCCCCGAAGGAGCTTCACCAATTCCCGCTGCATAGGGAAGGGTACCGGGCAGTTCGCCATTCCAGGCTAAAAAGGGATGAAGGCCACTACCACCGTACAGCGACTGATAACCATAGTTGCCCCCTAAGACAATATCTACTAAGCGGTTCGGCCCTCGGCTATCTGGATCATTGTCTACCAGCAGTAGACGCCCTTCTTTAGAAAACTTTAGATCGAATGGATTCCAGAACCCAGTGGCTACTTCCTCAACCTGACTACCGTCGGTACGACAGCGAAAAACGTTTCCGCCGTCGCCGTAACCGCTAATCGACGAGCCATCAGTACCCTCAATACGCCATTTTAGTCCGTTAGTATTTCCTCGCGAAATGTATAACCAACCATCAGGAGAGTAAGTGATTCCTAGAATTCCGGCATGGTCGTAGACACTTTCGGGAGTGATCATCTGGAGTAAACGCACTCGCTCATCGCTTACACCGTCATTATCTATATCCCGAAAAGAAAACACTCCATCCTTTTCAACTAAGAAAAGAGTATTCTCCGCTCCGAACGCCAGATTCATACCATCGTTGATACTGTCGGCGTACACCATCCAGGTTTCGGGAATGCCGTCTCTGTTTTCGTCAACCCCTTTTTTGATTCGGTCAAAAGCTGGACCGTTGTAGTCACTAGGGGGAGAGTGGGTATGGGATTCTAGTACGTATAGCTGATCGTTTTCGTCAATAGCCAGCCCAATGGGAGTCATGATCTGTGGACTCTCCGCTATCAAATCTAATAACAGATTTGAGTCTAGTACTTTTGGGTAATTAGTTTCATCTAGTTTAGGCGAGTGACACTGAGCCAAAAAACATCCCGTAATTACCCAACGGCTAAGCCTGATAAATGCTGCTGAAAACTTTGTTTTTACGACTGATAATAGCATCTGGTTAAGATAACTAATATTTCCCTTTGTTTGATTAACAAAAGGTCAAATCAGTGAGCGTAGAGACCGAAGTAGTACTTAGGATTGATACGCGGCAGAAAGATTATCACGTACTCTTTCTAGTAACTCCCGAGTCTTAATAATGCCTTCTTCCTCTTCTAGGTTACTGCCCTCGTACTCTACTCCCACAAAGCCACGGTAACCAGCATCGAGTACAATCCGCATCATTTTTTCATAATCAGTATGGGCTTCTTCTCCCTGCTCATTGAAGTCGTGGGTTTTAGCACTTACTGCTTTAGCGTAGGGCATAAGTTCATTTACTCCCTGATAGCGATCATACTCTTCTTCGCAAGGAGGATTCGGGTTCTCAGCAGTTGGGTACTCCCGCTTTATGCAGAAGTTGCCGAAATCAGGCAGGGTACCTACTCGCTCATTTCCAGCCATTTTCATCACACCTGCCAGCCATTCACCATTGCTAGATAGGCCACCGTGATTTTCCACTAATACATTTATACCCGCTTTATCGGCGTATTCACCTAATTTAGCTAACCCTTCCGCCGCTAGTTTTTGCTGCTCTTCGTAGCTACCGCTGCTCTGAGCATTCACCCGGATGGAGTGGCAGCCTAGGTATTTAGCGGCATCTACCCACTTATAGTGATTCTCTACAGCTTTCATTCGCTCAGCTTCATCTGGGTCACCCAGTGCTCCTTCCCGGTCGCACATAATGAGGAGGGCTTGTACTTCAGCATCAGTGCAAGCTTGCTTAAGGTCGGCTAGGTATTGGGCGTCTTCAGCTTTGTTATAAAAAAACTGATTGACAAACTCCACTCCTTCAAACCCCAAGTCGCGAGCTTTTTGTGGGAATTGTAAGTTGTTGAGTTTACTGTCAGCAATCACACGTTCGTAATCAGTATCGTAGAGCTTAGCACGTTCGGGCCAGGGCATGGTTTGTACGGCAGGGTTGAACAAGGATTTGTTCAGCGACCATTGGGCGAGAGAAATCTGATACAATGGTTCGGCAGCTGTTTCTACCGCAGGTGTACTTTCGTCGCTGACTGCTTCATTTTGGGTAGTATTAGAAGAGCAAGCATAGCCTAATAGCCCGGCTCCGGTGATTGCTAGAGATGATCGTTTGATAAATATTCTTCGTTGCATAAACATTTTTTTGCCCCAATTTACAATTTTAGCAGAAAATGCCGAACGAAAGAGGTGCTGTTGGCTACTAACTAGTAGAATAGTACTTGGAGAAATACAACAACTAAGGCTTTATTGGTGAAAAATTCATAATTTTATTAACTTTTCTGTATCGAGAACCTATATAACCATGCAAGAAGTGAAAAAGATTAAACTAACAGAAAAATTTGGAGATGATGGCCTAGCTAGAAATAATAGTACGGTGAAAGCTAATGATGGAGGAGATGAACCAATTAGTTCTGCGCTGAGTAAGCCAGATATTAATTGGCTACAGAACCGGGAAAACCGGACTAAAATCGAAGGAGCACCCGGGAATCTGTGGATATCAAATAAACCTTTGTGGGTTTCTGAGATGAGTAAGGACAATAGAGGCGGGAAAATGATGGGCACCCAAGGAGTAAGCCGAAGTGTACATAAAGAGAAGAAGTATGTTGTAGTAAGCATGAGGGGCGATCAGATTCAAAACATTCAAGGTACGTATCGGGATAATACGCAGCGGGTGAACAGATTTAGCCCACGTAGAAGTTTCCGAGGTGACCGACCTAAGCCCTCACGGCCTAAAGAAGAATTTTAGGATCAGCCCGATTAAAGGAAAATCAGAAATCTCTTTCATATAGACTCATCGTTAGTAACGACTGAAATATACTTTATAGTTGTCGTTAGTATTTAGTACGCTGAAAACAGTAGTTTATATTATTAGCAGAGCAAACTAAATGAAGAATCTAATAGCTTTTACTCGGATAAAAGAAATCAATAGCGTTTGCTGATTGTGAAAAAATAGGAGTAATTAGTCTCCGTTATCCGCCAATATCAGTCAGATAGCGGAGATATTGCTGTTATTAATTAGTTGTAGAGCATTAAGAATAATGAATCAAATCATAAATAAATCGGTAACAAAATCAACTTTAAGGGGGCCTACTTTTGCTGCCATTATTCTCGCCGTATTTGGCTGTAAACCCTCGTTATATGTGCAAGAAGAAAAGGTAATTTATAAAGACATTGAAATACCATTGTATGAAACTTCAATAAATGATATTGAAAAACAGCTTGGATTAAAATATGAAAAAATTAGCTGGAATGAATATAGTACTGAGAGCATGTTAAAAAATTCTGTTTGGTCATGCGTTTAAACGATTAAGAATGA
>ERZ1740060.46-NODE-46-length-120009-cov-14.194933_pt1 | contig 120009 bp, 111 predicted proteins | sample MGYA00581743_ERZ1740060 | MGnify/ENA primary metagenome ERZ1740060 (study PRJEB43018, sample SAMN04849235) | marine metagenome | isolation source: floating plastic debris | place: Pacific Ocean | collected 2008-08-27 | study: EMG produced TPA metagenomics...
ATTAAAATTTCTTTATAAAATCAAAACAACCCTCGTTTTGAGGGGTGCAAATGTAGTGATAATTAGGAATAAATCAAATGGACCTATTGTTTTTTAAATATTTGAATTGAAAATACCTAAAACCCACATTCAACGATTTTTTTATTGCTTTGTGTGTAAAAAATGATTTCTCCGCAAATTATAAAGTTGCCCCATAAAAAGGTTATACCTTAATATTGTATGTTATAAATCCGCACTTGATTCTTTTAGTCAAAAAAGAGTAAAAGAACTCTTCTTTAATAACCAATTGAACCTCTTAAATTTTTCTTAAATCCCTCTGGTATTGATAAATCCTCAAAAACAAGGGAAACAATTATCCATTTTTCAACGGTTGCAAACATTTTTGATTTGTTTTTAAATTCTTAAGATATTCTAAAATTTTCTCTAAAAACCTTTGGATTATTAACATGAAATTGTGATTTTAGTCGCTAGCTAATTCAAATAATAAAGTAATGAGAACAAAACTTAATGGATTGTTAACGCTGCTACTGGCGTTTGTTGTGCATCTGTCTTTTGCACAAGACAAGACGATTTCAGGTACGGTCACGGATGCTGACGGCCTTCCGCTGCCTGGAGTCAACATTGTCGTTGAAGGTACCTCAAATGGTACCCAAACCGATTTTGATGGAAACTATGCCATCTCCGCAAGTGTTGGTCAAACACTTCTCTTTACCTACATAGGTCAAAAGGAAGAAAGACGAACCGTGGGAGCAGGCAACTCCATCAACGTCCAAATGGAGGAGGATGCCCAAGCCCTGGAAGAGGTAATTGTGACTGCACAGGGTATCAAACGGGAAAAGCAGGCTCTGGGTTATGCGGTATCTGAAGTCGGCAGTGAAGCTCTGGAGCAACGTACTGAAGGGGACGTTGGTAGGGTTTTGACTGGAAAAGCTTCTGGTCTCAACATCACGCAACAGAGTGGACTATCGGGTTCCGGAACTAACATAATCATTCGTGGTTTTAGTTCTTTCAGTGGAAGTAACCAACCTTTGTTCATTGTTGATGGAGTTCCTTTCGACAGTGGTACAAACAGTGTCGGTGGTATCGATGGTGATGATGATGATGATTTCATCGATGGTAACTCCGGTTCCAGCCGTTTCTTGGATTTGGACCCAAACAATATAGAAAGTGTCAACGTTCTTAAAGGTTTGGCGGCAGCAACCCTGTATGGTACTTTAGGACGTAACGGGGTTATCCTGATAACTACCAAGAATGGTTCATCTACAGGTGCTGTCAAGAAGAATGAAATTACAGTAACTTCATCTCTCTTCTTTAACGAAATCGCATCTTTGGCCGATTATCAGAATCAATTCGGAAACGGATTCGACCAAGCGTTCGGATGGTTCTTCAGTAACTGGGGACCAAGTTTTGAGAGGGACGGTGTTGCAGGTTGGATCAATGGGGTAGACCCAGATCCTGAAGATGGTTTTGATGAAAACGGTACATTGGCGCATCCATATTCCACAGCTTCAAGTGCCACTGGTATTCCACAAGCATTTCCAGAATTTCAAGGGGTACGTTATCCATGGATTCCTTACAACAGTGTACCACGATTCTTTAAAACAGGAACTGTAAAATCAAACTCGGTCAATATTAGAGGAGCCTCCGAGGATGGAAAAGTATCGTACAATGCCAACTTCGGTCATTTGGATGATGAAGGTTTCACCCCTGGGAACAATCTGAGGAGATATACTATAGGACTTGGAGGTAGAGCCATTCTATCCAACAAATTTACCGTTGCAGGTACCTTGAATTTCTCTAACACAGATTTCCGAACGCCCCCCGTGGCAGCTAGTACAGGTAACGGTGCATTGAACCAAGCAACTGGTTCTTCTGTTTTTGGCGAATTGTTCTTTACTCCGCGAAGTGTGGATTTGATTGGACTTCCTTTCCAAAATCCAATTGATGGCTCAAGTGTTTACTATCGTCAAAATAACAGTATCCAGCATCCTTTATGGACAGTTGCAAATGCGAAAGTGCAGCAGGTTACAAACCGGGTATTTGGTAATATGTCTTTGACTTATAACTTTAACGATAACCTTAACTTATTATATCGTTTTGGTCTCGATGTATTTAGTGAGAACAATATAAACCAACAGAATAAAGGAGGTAGAGGTCAGCCCAATGCCGAGCTTATCAGTGGTTTCTATCAGACATGGAACAACACCAATACCATTTTGAACCATGACCTTATTTTGAATGGAGATTATGACCTCACGGAACAAGTGGGCATGACTTTCAATGCGGGTATTACTTCACGAAGGGAAATATTGGATAGAAATGGTGTTGCGAGTAGTGGTCAACAAGTATTCGATGTCTTTAGACATGTGAACTTCGCAAACCAAAATGAAATTCAGTTTTTCCGAGAGAGAAACATTGCTGCGACCTTCATTCAAGCTGATTTTGACTATGACCGATGGATTTTCTTGACCTTGGCCGGAAGAAATGACTGGGTATCCAACTTGGACATAGAAAACCGCTCTGTTTTTTATCCTAGTGCCAGTGTATCATTTATACCGACCACTGTTTTTGACGGTTTGAAATCTGAAAAAGGAATCAACTACTTAAAGTTAAGAGCCGGATTAGGAACTTCAGCAAACTTCCCAACAGGTTTCCCTGTTGCTACCAATCTTAATATCAATACGCAGTTTTTCCAAGATGAAGGAGTTGATATTGTAACCAATTCTGTGGGTAACCGACTTGGAAATCCAGATTTACAGCCAGAGCTTTTGACTGAGTTTGAAGTAGGGCTTGAAAGTAGATTTTTCAACAATGTGGTTTCCCTAGAAGCTTCCTACTACAGAAGGACTACAGAGGATCTTATCGTAGACAGACCTTTGGACCCGTCCACAGGATTTACAAGACAGCAAACCAATGTTGGTGAAATCAAAGGAGACGGTCTAGAATTGGATTTGGGATTAAATCTCTTCAGCAGCCCAGATGAAGGCGGATTCAACTGGTCAGTAAACGGTAACTTTACCACAAGCAATTCTACTGTAGAGGATTTAGGTGCCGATACCGACATTATAGTATACTCCGGGTTCAACGATATCGGTAATGCCGCTATTGAAGGCGAACAATTAGGTGTTTTGGTAGGTACTCGAATCGCACGTAACGAAGCTGGAGAATTCTTAGTGGACAGTGCAGGTGACTACATCGAGGAACAAGGACAGTTTGTAATTGGAGATCCCAACCCAGACTGGATATTGAATGTGAACAATAGTATTTCCTACAAGAATTTTAACTTCTCGTTCCTATTGAATTATACCCAAGGTGGTGATATTTACTCTAGAACCATTTCAACGCTATTGGGTAGAGGTTTGACCACCGATACGGTAGATAGGATAAATACCTTCATCTTACCTGGGGTTCAGGAATCAGATGGTAGTGTAAATACAAAGCAAATCAACAACAGTACATTCTATTTTAACAACGTATTGTTCGGCCCCGACGAGTTGGGTGTTTATGACGGAACTGTAATTCGTTTGCAAGAAATTGCATTGGGATATTCATTGCCCAAAAAATTCTTGGACAAAACGCCTTTCGGTTCTTTTAGTATTACCGCTACAGGTCTAAACCTCTTTTACAAAGCACTGAATGTGCCAGAGGGAACCAACTTTGATCCAAACCAAGCTGGTTTAGGAGTTGGTAACGGTAGAGGATTCGACTTCTTGGCCGGGCCTAGTGCTAGAAGATACGGTATCAGTGTAAAAGCCACATTCTAATTAAAAAAATTAACAATGAAAAGAATATTTAAAAAATTTGGTTCAAGTGCACTCGTGGCCACCTTGCTTTTAGGAGCATGTGAAACCATTGAACTTGATCTTGCAGACAATCCAAACCAATTGAGTTTGGACCAGTCAAGCGCGGACCTTCTTTTGAATTCAATTCAAATAGATTTTGCCACGTTTGTCGAACTCATGGGACAAAACGGTGCAGATTTAGTGCGTATCGGTTATCTAAACGGACGTAACTATCAAAACATCACAAATTTATCCCCTGTACAGTTAAATCTGGAATGGAACATAGCCTATCAGGGTGATAATGCCGAAAGTCTAGATTCAGGTTTAGAGGTAAACGGTATTTTAGCAGATATAAGAGCTTTAGCTCCAGAAGCCGAAGCAAATGAATTGTTCCGTCATACAGCGATAGCACAATTCATCGAAGCGTATACCATTGTTACTTTGGTGGATTTTTTCGGGGATGTCCCCTACACAGAGGCAATTCAAGCCACTGCTGAAACGCCAATATTGAATCCAAACGTGGATTCCGGTGCCAGTATTTATGCCGCAGCGCAAGCGCTGTTGACCTCTGCGATTGCCAATTTTGAGAGGGATGTGGTCAACGAGCCCCCAAATGATTTTTATTACAATGGAAACTGGGGAAATTGGGTGAAAGCTTGCAATACCTTGCGAATGAAAATCTATTTGCAAAGCAGATTGGTGGATGCAGATGCTGTTGGTAACTTTACCGCAATTGTAAATGAAGGCAACTTTATTGATGAAACATCCGAGGATTTAGAATTCCAGTGGGGAACCAACGCTATTCTTCCTGATGCCAGACATCCGAGATATGCAGATAACTATACTCCCTCTGGAGGTTCAGATTATTTGCCAAACTGGTTAATGAATCTTATGGATGAAGGTGATGATCCTAGAATACGTTATTACTTTTTTAGACAAGTCAATGCCGTGCCTGGTGAGGAAATCCCACCAGATGAGGAAAATCTAGCATGTTCTTTAGAACCAACACCGCAACATTATACCGATGGTGGATTTACTTTCTGTACCCTTCCAAACGGTTATTGGGGTAGGGATCATGGTCAAAATGCTGGAATTCCGCCAGATGGTTTCCTTAGGGCTGTTTATGGCGTTTATCCTTCCGGTGGTATTTTTGATGATAGTAGATTTGAAGGTTTATCCGTCGGTGATGGCGGTGGTGGAGCCGGTGTTACTCCAATTTTACTTGCATCCTGGGTAGACTTCATGAGAGCTGAAATCGCTATGTTAGCTGACCCTTCGTCTGGAGAAGCTTTTGTTTTGGCTGGCTTATCCAAATCGGTAGCTAAAGTACAGTCTTTTGGAAGTTTGGATTCTTCCGCTGATTTGTCTTTTGCTCCCACAGCTGGGGCGGTGACCAACCATAGCAATAATGTTAGCACTGCATTTACCTCGGCCGATGATGATGGCAAGTGGGATGTGTTAGCAGAGCAATTCCTAATCGCGTTATATGGAAATGGAATTGATGGTTATAATTTCTACAGGAGAACAGGTTTCCCAACAACCTTACAGGCTAATTTGGAACCAGAACCAGGAGCGTATATACGATCATTGAACTATCCTGCGGATTTTGTAAACAACAACTCCTCGGTAGATCCGAAGCCCAATCAGACAATACAAGTATTTTGGGATACAAATCCGGCATCTCCAACTTTCCCAATAGCAAACTAAAATTAGACACAGACAATGAAAACATATAATAATAAAATTGCAATATTAGGTGTAGCACTAGCCACACTATTTGCCTGTGATACGGACGATAAGATTGTTGATGGTATCTTGGAAGATGTGGGAACAGGTGCCATTATTAGAACAATAGATGAAGACAATGATCTAGTGTACAATGACGTTACCGCTTCTTTTGATGCAGGTTCCGCATATACCTTGGTCTTGGAGGAACAAGACGAGGAAGATGGAGCGCTTCTGCAGAGTGTTGAAGTTTTTGTCAACTTTGATGACATGTCCACAACGGGCGGCGGCAATGATATGACCACTACAGAAGTACCTTTGCAAACATTGGAGGCAAGTGCTTTTAGCACAGGCGACAGAGGTTTACCTCAAATCACAGTTTCTTACACATCTGCCGAGTTGGTAACCGCTACAGGTATCGATGAGTCACTGATTATAGGTAAGGACCGTTTTGAATTCCGTTTGGTGCTTAATTTGACCAATGGAGAAACTTTTACCAATACAGACGTGGGTGGCCCCGTTAGTGGTGGTGCTTTCTTCTCTGCTCCTTTTGAGTATTTCCCCGTAATTGAATGTTCGATTACTGAAAATCTTGCAGGCACCCATTCTTATGTGGTCACGAATGCAAGACCCGCTCCTGGTAGCGGCGATACGTGTTCGGGCGGTGATATCATGGGTTCGGTCACTTGGACGGAAGCCTCAAGTGGTAAATATACTTCTTCAGATTTGAGCTTCGGCCAGTTTTTGGATTGTACTGAAAGAGAAGGGGACCTTCCTGGCGGTGCTATTACCTTGGTCAGAGGTGCAGCTACCGGTGAGGATATCGAAATTGAATGGGACTGTACCCAACTCAATCCTGATGGTGAAATCTATTCCGATGATGGGGTAATTGTACCCAATGACGATGATGATCCCGATACGGAAATCACTTTCAATTATGAAATCACTGATGTTACAGGAGCTGTTATGACCATTGATTTTACAAGTTCACAAGGGGATGGCGGTACTGTCGAACTTACCCGTGAGGGAGGCGTTGATTGGCCCGTAATCTTTACTGCCAACAACGAGTAGAATAAACTAGTATTTCAAAGTATACTTTGAAGTAAAAGGCCATCCAAATTGGATGGCCTTTTTTATTGCTTCGAACTAGGTATTTGTAAATTATAGGCTTTCATAATATCTAAATACACGTATAACCTCCTTAGAATCTTTTAGCTTCAGACCTTTATCGGTTATGAACCGTTTCAGTTTCTTTGTGGCATCAGGTTCGCTTTCAAACAGTTTTAGAATTTCCTTCTTTGTCGATTTTAAGAAATGGATGCGCTCTTTCCCATCGTCCGTACGGCCCACATAGAATTCTCTCGATTCAACGTACCTATTGGGAACATCCAGTTCCAAAGACGTTACCCCTTCCTTGCCCTCCTTAAATAGCTTTGCCCTTTTTTCATACAAGGTCATATCATCCAATTCGAATAAGGTAAAAAGATAGCCTTCCGTATAATCCCCCTTCTTGTCGTAATAGCGCTCAAAACTAATCCGGGTTGCCTCCAGAACGCAGTAGATGTCCTTCCGGGGCAAAAGCATCTGGGCCTCTTCATTTACGGACCGAGGCCGTATTTGGATCAGGTCCGCGTAGCCGTTGTACCTAACATATAGTATGCCTTCAAGACCATCGCTGCTATAAATGGAAGCTTTTCTAAAATCCTCATGGAAATATGCCGACCCCGTAACCCTAAAACCATTGTCAAAAGGCTTTTTATTCCTCATTTCCTGAAAAGCAAAATCCAACCGTGGATTTCTACCAGTTGCATCCAGGTCCGCATTACTGGCGCTAAAACTTGAATTGCCCAATTGGGCAATTCCCGTATAACACATAAGACATGCTAACAGCATTGTTAGGCTAAATTTTTTCGTCGTCTTCATTTCGATTCTATTTTGATTCTACATTTTTTATAAAAAACGAATAAGTGTATAGTACTCATGACAATCCCATCTTCCAACTTTTCTTTATGATGACCCTGCAAAAAATAAATGGGGGTAAGGTGTTGATTCATTACAAGATAGGTGGAAATATACTAACCACACTATCCTTTCCTTTAAAATGAGTCAAAATTATATATTTTGATAGGCATAAAACTGGGACTTTTGTGGCAATCAATTATAAAAAAACCACACAACATGAAGGTCCTTCAGAAAGCTAATCTATGGAAATCAACAGGTTGCGGTAAAAATAGCCATTAGCATAATTTGAAAATCCAATTTGGATAGGTAGCAGTAAAAAAGGCCATCTTGTTCAGAATGGCCTTTTACATTTGAGCTAGCAAGCTTAAAGGGTTTCGTAATATCGCAACACCCTTACTACGTCCATGTGATTTTTTAGTTTCAGGCCTTTATCGGTTATGAACCGTTTCAGTTTCTTTGTGGCATCAGGTTCACTTTCAAACAGTTTTAGAATTTCCTTCTTTGTCGATTTTAAGAAATGGATGCGCTCTTTCCCATCGTCCGTACGGCCCACATAGAATTCTCTCGATTCAACGTACCTATTGGGAACATCCAGTTCCAAAGACGTTACCCCTTCCTTGCCCTCCTTAAATAGCTTTGCCCTTTTTTCATACAAGGTCATATCATCCAATTCGAATAAGGTAAAAAGATAGCCTTCCGTATAATCCCCCTTCTTGTCGTAATAGCGCTCAAAACTAATCCGGGTTGCCTCCAGAACGCAGTAGATGTCCTTCCGGGGCAAAAGCATCTGGGCCTCTTCATTTACGGACCGAGGCCGTATTTGGATCAGGTCCGCGTAGCCGTTGTACCTAACATATAGTATGCCTTCAAGACCATCGCTGCTATAAATGGAAGCTTTTCTAAAATCCTCATGGAAATATGCCGACCCCGTAACCCTAAAACCATTGTCAAAAGGCTTTTTATTCCTCATTTCCTGAAAAGCAAAATCCAATCTTGGATTTCTGCCCACTGCCGAATTGTCTGCATTGACTCCAAAATTTCGCGAAGGCAGTTGGCTAAATGCCGTGGTGCCAGCCAAAACAATGAAAGCCAGCATCAATCCTTGTTTGTTCCTTCTATTTGTCTTCATCTCTTTTTCGATTCCAATTTTCTTAGAAAAGCAAATAAGGATAGAATACTGACCATAATTCCATCTTCTTCCTTTTCTTTGTTCTGAAAGTGGTTACTATTTTATTTAACAAACACTTGATTTGATACAAGATAATTGGAAATATCCACCCTTTCCATCGCTAGCATAAAATGAGGAAAAATTCACATATCTACGGCTTAAGGGCGATATTGGAAGCCCTGGAAGCAGCACAACCTATAAACAAGGTATATCTTCAAAAAGGGCTTCAAGGTGAACTTGCCAAAGAGTTGGAAACCTCACTTCGTAAAGCAGGCATCAGTACTTCCTATGTTCCCGTTGAAAAACTCAACCGTCTTACCAAAAACAATCATCAGGGAGCCATCGCAGATATGTCTCCGATTCAATTTCACAATTTTGAGGACTTGGTCGAATCCATAACAAAACAAAAGAAAAACCCATTTTTTCTACTTCTTGATGGAATTACAGATGTCCGGAATTTTGGCGCTATCATCCGAACTGCGGAGTGTTGTGGCGTGGATGGCATAATAATCCCAAAAAACGGTTCTGCGCCGATTACAGAAGATACCGTCAAGACGTCGGCAGGTGCCGTCTTCAATTTGCCCATTTGTAAAGTAAACCACTTGAAAGATGCGGTTTTTTATCTACAATCGTATAACATAGCACTTGTCGCTGCTACTGAAAAAGCCGAAAGTCAATTGTTCAAATTAAATCTTGCTGGTCCATGCGCACTAATTATGGGCGCCGAGGATAAGGGCATCTCCCCCTCCATATTAAAAGTAGTGGACCATCAGGCAAAACTTCCCATGTTGGGAAACATAGAATCACTTAATGTGTCCGTCGCATGTGGGATTTTCCTTTATGAAGCGGTCCGCCAACGTTTAACTTGAGGTTCCCTTATCTTTATTTGACCGAAAATGATAATTGACCTGAAAATCCTCATCACCACTGTTTGACATGTCCGGATTTTCAATAAAATTTCCATGCTCGTCAAAATGTTTTAAAAATGGATCATCGTCCGCTTCAAAACCCTCCTTTTCCCATTCGTATTTTTTGTCGACCGGCATTTCCACCTTTAAAAAAATGGCCAATACAAGACCAACAATAAATCCAGAAAGGTGTCCCTCCCAGGATATACCATCTTTCACCGGAAAAATATACCATATCATACTTCCATAGATAAAAACAACGATTAGGGAAAGTGCGACCAACCGATAATGCTTTGTAAAAATCCCTTTAAAAAAAATAAAGCTGGCCAGTACATAAATAAGGCCACTGGCACCAATATGAAACGAAGGCCTGCCTATGCACCAAGTTAAAAAGCCAGACCCCAAAACCCCAATCAATAATATCTTAAAGGCTACTTTTCGGTAAAAGAGAAAAAGAAACAGCGTAAGTACCGCCAGGGGGATTGTATTATTGTACAAATGTTCAATGGAACTATGAACAAATGGACTCAATAGAACTCCTTTTAATCCGCCAAACGTTCTAGGATTAACACCCAAATCATTGAAGTTCAGCCCAAAACGCACCTCAATCCAATAGATAAGCCAAATGGACAGTACTGCAAACAGGGGGGGTATCAATACCCCTTCGGTTATTTGGGATGTTTTATCCTTCATGTAGACATTAGCTCCTCAACTTTCTTTCCATACTCTGGTTACTGGACAAAATGTCGGTTTTACATTTAATTTTTCAAGGCTTATGAAAAAGACCGGAAAAGATACTTCAAATTTGTTTTACTTTTAGTCTTATGAATCAACCCTTGGCAGAACGCGTACGTCCAAAATCCCTGGACGAGTATTTGAGCCAACAACATCTTGTTGGCGAAAATGGTGCGCTTACCCTTCAAATCAAAAATGGGACCGTTCCTTCCTTGATTTTCTGGGGACCTCCGGGAACAGGCAAAACCACCTTGGCGCAGATTATTGCCCATGAAAGCGAAAGGCCATTTTATACGCTAAGTGCCATTAGCAGCGGGGTGAAGGATGTCAGGGTAGTGATAGAAAAAGCGAAACAGAGCGGCGGGCTTTTCACGGCAAAAAACCCAATCTTGTTTATTGATGAGATTCATCGCTTTAGTAAGTCCCAACAAGATTCCTTGCTTGGAGCGGTGGAAAAAGGGTGGATAACCCTAATTGGAGCGACTACGGAAAACCCAAGTTTTGAAGTAATTCCTGCCCTACTTTCCCGATGTCAAGTTTATGTGTTGAACCCTTTTTCGAAATCCGATTTGGAAATGCTTTTGAACCGGGCAATGGCTGCGGATGGCGTTTTAAAATCAAAACAAATTGTATTGAAGGAAACCGAGGCCCTTCTGAGGCTTTCAGGAGGGGATGGCCGAAAGTTATTGAACATTTTTGAACTCGTTATCAATTCAGAAAATTCGGAAAAAATTACCGTGACCAATGACTTGGTCCTGCAGAAAGTACAGAAAAATACGGTCCTGTATGACAAGACCGGGGAACAGCATTACGATATCATTTCAGCTTTCATCAAATCCATTCGAGGAAGTGATCCAAACGCCGCAGTATATTGGTTGGCCCGTATGGTAGAAGGTGGGGAGGATGTAAAATTCATTGCACGAAGAATGGTGATTTTAGCTTCTGAAGACATTGGGAATGCCAATCCCAATGCGTTGGTGCTGGCCAATTCCACCTTTCAAGCCGTAAACACGATAGGGTATCCGGAGGCCAGGATTATTTTAAGTCAGTGTGCCACTTATCTCGCTAGTTCCCCCAAGAGCAATGCCAGCTATATGGCGATAAAACAGGCACAGCAGGTAGTGAAGCAAACTGGGGATTTATCTGTTCCCCTGGAAATTCGGAATGCACCGACCCAGCTGATGAAAGAGCTCAATTACGGCAAAGGCTATCAATATGCCCATGACTTTGAGGAGAACTTTGTGGATTTTGAATTTCTACCCGAAGAAATATCAGGTACCACATTTTATAAACCGGGAAATAATACCAGGGAACAAAAGTTTCGAGAATTTCTTGAAAAGAAATGGAAAGGAAAATATGGATATTAAAACTTAATATTCAGTACCTCTACTTTACGGGTTCCATTCTCAAGATATTCGCGATGCCACTTTCCCTCTTTTTGAAAAACAATTCCCGTTTTATTCTCTGACGCCACCAAATAAACATCTTTCACGGACGTTTCCACAAGTCTACATATGATTTTTGGGGAACTGTCCACCAATTGGTATCCGTTTGGAACGGGTTGTGCATAGAGCAGGTCGGTTGGATTTGTACCTACTTCATCTTCACCGCTAAAAAGCGCAGTTTTAGGTTCTACCGCCTTATAGGTCTGGTTGTCCGGGGTGGCCTCCTGTTCCAAAACCACAGTTTTAGCACCACTACCTTTGGAATTGGAATCAATTACTTTGTTCACCATAGCTTCTTTGGGTTGAACCGACTTATAGGTTTGGTTTTCCGTTGTATTTTCTTGTTCCAAAACAACTTCTTCCGGTTTTGGTTTGAGGGTCTTGACATCGTTTTTAAAATTCAATGTCACGGTTTCCCCATCTTGGGAAACCTCGTTGGTAGATTTTGGTTGATACGTATAAGCTATACCATCCAAGGATACAAAAGCTCTTTTAATTGCTTGGCTGTATGCCGGTTTGAACTCTTTTAACTTGCTGCTTCCTTCGATGGTCCTGAAAACCTCAACCGAACGACAATCCTTAAAAACTAGGGTCGTTTTGGTTGTAAAGAAAGATGAGTCATCCTGCAAATTCACAATCAATCCCAAACATCTATCTTTGAATAAATCTTCAGGAAGCGCATCGTCATAAACCGCATGAAATCCCCTTTGTGTCAGTAAATACTTGATAATGGTACTGGTTTGATGCTTGTTTTCTTGCTTGTATCCATCAAATTTCTTAGGAACAATAATGTACTTGTACGCATTGAACTGAGCAAATGTATTCTGTCCCAAAATCATGGAGAACAGCAGTATCCAAAAATATTTCGTCTTCATACAACAAGTAAATCAATTACCGTTCCAAGATATAATATTAAATCCAAACTGTAAAGAAGCATAACGGCTGTCGGCAATGTTCTGATAGGACAGAAGATTATCTCCAAGAATATAAAAATTGACTGGTCCAGCCTGTAAATTGATACCCAATCCAACATTCGAAAACGAATATTTATCCACCGTGTAAGTCGTTTTAATCGATAAGCTTTTTCCCAATCTGCGTTGATAAAAACCGGTCAACGCCGGTTGTATACCCAAAGGTCTTTTTAGAAGAAACATCTGGCCCCCGATACTATTGCGATAATACGACCCTGAGTTACCCCTTGCCACATTTATTGCGCAACCACAATCTATACGGGAAGTTTTTGAACTTCCCTCGCCAAAATCGTATCTAATGGAACCATAGATTTTTATAGGTCTAAAGGAGATATACCCTTGCCCGTTTTCTTCAAAAGGGACAGCCGCTTCAATTTCATCTACCAATTCCTGCCACAAGTCTACTCCTAGGTTATCAATATCTTCTGGCAAAAAAACGTTGATCCCTTCATTGGAAGCGCTTCCTCGTAGCGTAAAGTTTCTGATATCCTTGGAGTTATAGATAAATCCCACATCCAAAATACTTCCGGTCACAGTTGTTTGTGGATTCAATTGGTAGGTGAACCCAGCATCAAACCCTAAACCCAAATTTCCGCCCAAAAAAAGACGCCTGGTAAAAAGGTCCTGTATTTCGCTGGAAGTGTTTCCGGTATCTGCATCAATTATGTCCAAAAAACCATCCACGCCAGCCGTTTGAAGCTGCATATCCGCATCGATGGAATTTTCCAGCGTATTCTCTTGACCGGGAACGGTTCTAAACCTTCCGGAATTATTCGTTGATTTAAATTGGAAAACCCCAGAATACAATTTTGCCCTTAATCCCAAGGTCAGTTCTTGGTTTACCTTTCTATTCACACCGAAGTGGAAAACATTTACCATTTCGCCACGAAGGTTAAGATGTCCCAGATCAAAACTTCGCCCAATGTTGGCACCCCCATTTCCTTCAAACGCCAAAATGGCTAAATCTTTGGGCCAATATACAATAACATCGGTCTCTGTGTACATACCGAAGGAATAGTAGTCTTCCCTCCGATTCTTTCCCCGAAAACCCAGATTAAACAACTCTATTTGACTGGTGGAACTAAAATCATCCCTTTCGCTCAACGCGTTGATCACACGTTCCCTAACCTTTACATTAAAGTCAATACCATCATTGGCGAACAGGTCATTTACGCTTACCCCACTGGCCCCTGCTTGAACCGATATGCCGGATAGTGCTGGAAGTCCCACATGCCATTTTTCTTGCGCTTTAGCCCCTGGATTCACCATCAAAGCTTGTGGAATCTCATAAAAGTCATATAATATTTGCTTATTTTGGGCACTTAGAAGAACTGTCCCCAAAAGAGGAATCATCACCAAAAATTTAGTCCACCTCATTCTACCAATTGAAATAAAAACTCAGCGGCTGATTTCATTATGAATTTTGCTTCCGGTTCAGTGGAAACGCTTGTATTGTCCCCTAAATTTCTTCCCGTTAGCCGTAGGTTGGCCGTATTGGTCAGTAGAAATAATGGTTTTCCATTCGGCCCATAATCCACAGTACGGGACACCATCTCGCCAGGTCCCGCAGCAATATCAAAACTTTCGAAATCCAATACATTACCCCCCTCATCCAGAAATTCAATAATAATATTGATAGGTTTGCTAGTAGAATTTTCAAAGTCGTAGGTAATATTACCCTCCAGCAGCCGCTCTGCAACAAACTGTTCATTAAATGCCTCAAAGACGAAAGTTTGGGTATAGAAAGCGCTTAAGGTAGAAACGGAGTTAATGAAGTCTTCACTTGCTTCAACAGAAAAAATACTGGAAGCGATAGCGGGGGTTATGGAAAGATCATCAAATTGGTCAAAATCTTGTTCCTCAGAGCAGGATGGGAAAAAGAAAAGACAAAAAAGTATGGCAAAGCATAGAGACGAGGTTGTCCGCATAGTGCAATTTTTAAAAAAGAGGACTTATGACCTTACCTAAGTATAACTCTATAAAATGTTTTTTATTTCTTTCAAATCGTTAATGATTTGACACAAATTGTGCTCTGGTTCCCCATGTACGTTAAAATGAATGGCTTGCATTTCCACCGCCTGGGCTCCCATAATATCCGCTTCTAAATTATCGCCTATCATCAGGCTATTTTTTGGTCGGGCACCTGCACTTGACAAGGCCAAATCAAAAATTTGTGGATGGGGCTTTTTCACTCCGGCGGTTTCAGAGTCCATGATTTCCTGAAAGAAATCATCAATATGGGCGTTCCTGATTTTTTTTCGCTGGGTTTCTTTAAAACCGTTGGTTATAATATGAAGTCTGTACTTGGGTCGGAGATAACTCAATACTTCCATGGCATTGGGAATCAAATGGCCAAAAGACGAAAGAAGCTCTATGTATTCTTCAGCTAACTGCAGAATGATGTTATCGGAAATCGATAGGTTCAGGGCATCAAACGTATTTCGCAAGCGCTGGTATCGCAAGTCTTCTTTACTAATTTTTTCTTCCCGATATAATTTCCAATAGGAGAGATTGATAGGTCGGTAAACATCTAAAAAATCGTGCAAATCAACTTCCACTTCTTTTTTTGACAGAATCATTTCAAAAGTCAGCGCAGAATTCTTTTCAAAATCCCAAAGCGTATGGTCCAAATCAAAGAAAATATCCGTGACTTCCTTATACATGATAGCGTTTTAATAAAGATTGATACAGTGATATCCAGGAAATCTTGTGTTTACCGCCTAGTAGTTCATTGGAAAAAACAGTGATAAAGGTACCTTCAACTGCCTTTACCGCTCTAAAAAGAGCATCTACTTTGGCAAATACTTCGGTGGGACGTTTGTATTTGGTAAGCGCATAATCGTGAAGGGCAAACGGGTGCACCCTCAGGGGTTGTTTGGTCTCCATACTAATATCATAAAAGTAGAATGGTGTACAAGTCCCTGCCCTAAATCCCATTTGATGCGTATATCCCATGGAGAAATCGTTGGTAAACTCCGCCTCTATGAGCGTCCTGTAGGTTGATGGTACATTTACGCGATTGTACCGTAACCTGGAATACGTTATTGGTCTATTGATCAAATTGCCCAAACCTTTTTTTTCTTCTTTTAGCACTTCTTTATTTGTAGAGGATAAAAATGAGGTGCTCAATGACACAATACTGTAGTCCGCGACCGATTTTATTAAGTATCTAAAGCGGTTATTGTTGGGTGAAATGTTTTTATCGTGGGCGGAATATTCGGCAAACTGAAAGAAAAACATACTTGTTACAGCATAGTTTTTATGAATTTCCACCAACGTACTGAAATTATCATAGGGATCTCGAGACATTCCCAGAAGAACAGAGGTCCGTCGTATCATGCGTCGAAACTTGAACTTTCCCAAATCCAGTAGGAATCCCCCCAGACTGCGCACTAATCCTCTATGCGCATAACAATGTGAAATAGTTACATTGACAAGACTGGTAAAGCTGTAGTTCTTTTTTTTTGTTTTGATATCGGGGAAACGCATCTTAAGTAGCCTGAACATTTTTTGCGCCCAAATATCAACCACGGGCAACTCCAAAAAGCCTTTTTGAAAGGCCAAGCTTTCTTTGGCGGGATAACGTCCTAGATTATCCTTTACATGGGGGAGATATTCTTCATAACGACTCAAAAGGAAAAAACTGGCAGAAAAAATATCATAAGGAACGGAACTATTTTCACTACAAGCAAAAAAACAGGGTACACCGTCCCAATCAGACACTTCAATATCCAAATCATTGATACCCTGCTCAAACAGAAGGTCGTTGCTGCGTATAAAGAATTCATTCTGCAAAGGTTGTTTGGAATAGGTTATTTTAGGACCGGAATGTTTGATAAAATCCTCCACTTTTGTGGAAAGTTGTGTCTCCAAACCCAAAATTCCGCCAAAAAGTTGTTGGGTCACATAGTGGAGTCTATTGGTTATGGTATGGGTATAGATGAGCAGCATGGTCAAAGAATTCCCTTATCGGCGAAACTAAGGTATTTATGTTGTGCCAAAATTAGGTGATCCAGAATTTTTAGGTCTAGCGCCTCTGCCGCATTTTTTAATTTTAGGGTTATCTGTTTGTCCGAAGCACTGGGACGCACCGTTCCGGACGGATGGTTATGGGCCAAAACAATTCCGACAGCGCCAAGTTCCAAAGCTTGTTTCATTACCAATCGTACGTCCACCAAAGTGCCTGTAATACCTCCTTTGCTCAACTGGGACTTATGGATTACCTTATTGGAATTATTGAGATAAACTACCCAGAACTCTTCATGCTCCAACTCCCCGATAAGGGGATACAGCAACATATAAGCATCATTGCTAGTACCGATTTTTTCTATTTTTTCCTGGTCCTCCCCGGTACGCCTTCTTCCCACTTCCAAGGCAGCGGCAATGGTAATGGCCTTGGCATCTCCGATACCTTTGAACTTCTTTAATTGATTTATGGACAACTTCCCCAAGTCGTTCAGGTTATGGTCAACGGCAGCCAATATGCGTTGCGAAAGCTGTACTGCACTTTCATTTTTGTTGCCAGACCCAATTAGAATGGCTAACAATTCTGCATCAGAGAGCACCGACCGTCCCTTTTGTGCCAATTTTTCCCGGGGCCTATCGTCATAGGACCAATGCCTAATAGAAAAGGATACCATTTTTTCCTGCATGGTTAAATATAGGGTTTCCCCAATAAATTAAAGGGTAAAAATGAAAATGTTCAACTACTTGCAGTATACCTGTAACTTCCTGAAAAATAGGCGCTTTTATAATCAATTTTAAAAAAAGTAGTATTTGCAAACAATTGTATCCAAGTACAAATGTTTACCTTGCCTTTAAAGCCTATTTTTAATAGGATTTTTTAGGCTTTTTCCACAACTTTGAGATGTTCGGCCTTTGATAAAGTTGGGCATAAAGGGAAAAAATAGCAAATGAGTAAATACGTACATGGATATTCCGAAATGGAGGCGAACAGGTTGAATGACCAGGCCGATTCTCTGGCTAACTTGATTCATTATGATTCGATTTGGGAAGAAGGCGCCTTAATACTTGAAGCAGGATGCGGCGTTGGGGCACAGACCAAGACCGTAGCCTCCCAAAATCCGAAAAGTAGATTTATCTCTGTTGATATTTCCGAAGATTCAATAAATGAAGCAAAGACTTTGATAAGCTCAAAAGGAATTGAAAATGTGGAGTTTCAAGTAGCGGATATATTCAATCTACCATTTGAGGACGACTATTTCGACCATATTTTTTTGTGTTTCGTTTTGGAGCATTTACCAAATCCGGAACAAGCGCTCAAATTATTGAAGACCAAACTAAAACAAAATGGAACAATAACCTTGATTGAGGGAGACCACGGTTCAACCTACTTTCACCCTGAAAGTGAACACGCAAAAAAAGCGATTCAATGCCAAGTGGATTTACAAAAGAAAAGCGGAGGGGACGCCAATATTGGAAGAAAATTGTTTCCAATTTTAGAAAGCTCCGGTTTTCAAGAAATCGTGGTACTGCCCAGACAGGTTTATGTTGACGACTCCAACCCCCGGTGGGTCGAAGGTTTTACAAAGAACACCTTTACCGCCATGATAAAAGGGGTAAAAGAAGAAGCTATTTCAAATGGCCTTATAAGCGAAGAATCGTTTGAAAGAGGAATCAACGACCTGTATCAAACCGCAATGGGAGGGGGTACATTTTGCTATACCTTTTTTAAAGGAACAGGAGTCAAAAAATAGGTGCAAACGCCCAGCACTATTTGTGCGGGCAATACCCGGACCATACCGTCATCAACCTAACTTTCTGCATTTGGAGTAAAAAAAAAGAAAACTGGCCTTGGTATTTCTATATATCAGGTGAAGTTACTTAAATGAATTTAGGGCAATCTATGCAAAAAATCCAAAATCGATTAATTCTGAAAAAACACTTGGTAATTTTTTACCTTTATACCCTGTTGTACAATTTCTAACATAATATCTGGGTCTTTCTCAAAAGACCTGCTCAAATTAAACGAGCCGCCCCAGTATTGGAACTTTCCAATCTCAATACGCGGGCCCTATCCACTTTTTATACATCTTAAAAAAGACGATTGATTTTCAAATCGATTGCCTTGTCATTTTTGAACCGTGTTTGAACGTTTCAAAAGTGATATTACCACACCATATAAAATGAACGAGAAACCGTTAATAAACAGAAATATAGAACGCTTTTACAACAGAGCATCAGAAGAAACCAGACTGAACCGGGGAATGGGAGTATTTGAATTCGAAAGGGTCAAAACATTGATTGAAAAATATCTGCCATATACGTCATCCAAAATAATTGACGTGGGTGGTGGCACCGGAAAATATTCAGAATGGCTTTCAAAAAAAGGACACCAAGTGCATTTGATAGAACCAGTGCCCAAGCATCTGAAAATAGCCCAAAAACGAGCAAACAGAATCAAGAACAAATATGTTGTCCATCCAGGAGAATCCCAAAATCTGAAGTTCCCAAACAATTATGCCGACCTCATCATTCTGCACGGACCCCTTTACCATCTTCAAAAAAAAGAAGAACGAATCCAAACCATTTTAGAAGCAAAACGGGTGGTAAAAAATAATGGAACGGTACTGGCATTTGCCATCAACTATACCGCATCTACCTTGGTGGGACTTTTAAACGGTCTCATCCACAAAGAATCTTTTTTCACAATGTGCAAGGAAGAATTGATGACCGGCATACATAATCCTTCGGACGATTTTCCATGGCTTTTGGCAGAAGCATATTACCATAACCCTAAACAATTGAAAGATGAATTCATTGATCAAGGATTACATCACCTAAACACCTATGCCGTTGAAGGAATGGCCTGGTTGGATAAGGATTTTTTTAAAAATATGTTGAATGACAGAAGAAAAAGCACCTTGTTGGAACTTATCAAAGTAACCGAAAATGACCCTTTTCTATTGCCCTTTAGTCCCCATATGATGATAGCCGCCCAAAAACAAGATCACTTTGAAAAATAAGAGAGATATACGGATACAACAAATTTGCTGACAAATCCATAAGGCAACTACCAGAGTGAGTAAATTGGGGTTGTATGGTCCTAGACCCTAGATAAATCGTTTGGATAAAGAAAGTGTATCTTGAGATTCAAATTTTTTAGAACGTAGCAAATGACTTTCAACCTGCAGCAATCCATGGATATCTTGAGCAGAACGCCTGCTGTGCTGGATACGCTCTTAGGTGGGTTACCGGATGCATGGCTCCAATGCAACGAAGGGGAAGATACTTGGAGCCCGCATGACATCCTGGGCCATTTGATTCACGGTGAAAAAACGGATTGGATGGTCCGGGCCAAGCTCATCCTTTCACAGGCAAGCGATAAAACCTTCGAGCCCTTTGATAGATTTGCACAAATGCAAGAAGGTCCAAAGAAGTCCCTCGAAGAATTGTTGAACGAGTTCAACAGCATTCGGTTACAAAATCTGGCTGAATTGGAACGTTTGCCCATCACAGAGACGGCGTTGACCAAAAAAGGCATTCATCCGGACCTTGGGGTGGTCACGTTAAAAGAGCTATTGGCCACCTGGGTTGTGCACGACCTTGGGCACATTTCCCAGATTGTCAGGGTCATGGGCAAACGCTACAAGTCTGAAGTAGGCCCCTGGCAGGCATATTTGGGAATTTTAAAACAGTAAAAAAGGAAGAATTACCAACCCCGACAAAAAAGTCCTAAATTGAAACTTTCCCAAATCATAATTGGCCCATGAAAGCTGAAAATACCTATATCGAAGTTGCATCCGCCGAAATTCTTGACCCTAGATTTGAGACCACCAAGCAGTTGTTGGAGGTATGCCAGGTGGCCCTGGAAAACGGAAGACCAAAGGTGGCCCGTTTTAAAGAAACATATTCGGAAGACAAGGCCATCGTTTATTTTGAGGTAAAGGACGAAAACTATTTTATCGAAGTCCATGTAAGCAAAGGCCCCAAAGTAGAAGTACATTCGGTTTGGACGGAATCCGGGCACCGGGTGTACCTTACGGCAACTTCCAAAGAGCTGAGCTTTACCCAACTTTCCGACCAACTTATCAATTTTAATCCCTTGACCGGATGGTCCAAAGGGGATTTGAGAAAAAACAATGCTTCAAAACATACCTTCAGCCGCGTAAGTTTCGAACCCATAAAAAACCAAGCGTATGGCCTGAACGAGAAATTGGACCTGCTGCTTACGGAACTGGAAAGGGATATCGAAGGTGTCCGGGAACTCGGTAAAAAAACAAAAGCGATAATTGCCGTATGCAGACGTCAATATGTGAGCGGCAATGCCGGCATTCATCTGGATAGCAGGACCGTAGACCGTCTGCACCAACTCGGCTTGGGAATTGACATCGATACCTATATTGAAGGTCAGGAGATTAGATAAAAAAGAGGGGCGCCTAAGTTTGCCGCAGGGCCATGGAGATATCGCGCAATGCGGCCACCACATTTTGCACCTCCTGTTTTGTAAATGTATGGTCCTCTATATAAAATAACATCTCCACACCCAAATCCAGTACCTGGGCTAAATTTTCAGGAGAACCGTAGCCATCTGATATCAAATGAGATAGAAATTTTTCATCATTTCCCATTGATTAGTTTCTTTCATTTTCCATATTCAAAAGAAACAATTTGACCCTCATTTCTTAATGCCATATATGGCAATAATACCGTTTAAACTAAATTTCCTATTTTTAGACAACCTCCTTAATCTTAATCCCTAACTTAATTTATTATGAAACGTATTTGTTTTAAGTCCTTAAGGACCTTTATTCCAGTATTTGTATTTTGTTTATTTATTTTAGGCTGCACCAAGCCTGAAGAAGAGGCCTCTGTAGAATTTTTTAATCTGCTTAGTGTTCAAGGTGAAAATGAACACTCTGGTTTCGATTCTTCTGAAGATTCTGATGAGGTAGCACGAGAACAGGAATATGAGTAATCTTTATTTTTTTTTCGCTAAGAAATAAATTAAGTCAAAAATTCCTACATAAGTAACCTTAGAAGTTTTGGGAAGATTCCAAAGGAAGGGCATCAAAGTCAAGCCCCCCATAGTTCCCGGAGCTCATTAAGAGCAGGGCGGTATTGTGCATGGGGGTTTGGGACAAAAATCCTTGAAATGCCATAGGGTCCGTAAAAACCTTTAGGCCAGGTTTATCAAAGGCTTGCAATATCTGTTCCGCGGTCACCTCTTCCAAGCCCTTTATCTTTACCGCATCCGGGGAATAAAACACCACAGCTTCATCAGCAGCGTTCAAAGTGCCATGGTATTCTTTTAAAAATTCGGCATTTAAACTGCTGTACGTATGCAGTTCCAAACATGCTAAAAGTTTTCGGTCCGGGTACTGTTCACGCACTGCCAGGGTAGTTGCCCGCACCTTACTGGGCGAATGGGCAAAATCTTTGTACACCACCATACTGCCCAACTCGGCAATTTTCTCCATCCGTTTGGAGGCCCCCTTAAAGGAGGCTATGGCTTCGTAAAAATCCGCCTCGTCCACGCCCATCTGTTGGCAAATCCATTTGGCGCCAGCCAAATTGTTCAGATTGTGTCTTCCAAAAACTTCAATGGGCATTTCACCCTCCAGGGTATCCAAAAGTGTGGTTCCATCTTCAACGCTATAGTGCGGGGTGGTGTAGGGAAACTTTCGGATGGTATTTTCCGAGCTTTCCACGAGCTGTTTCAAAGTTTCGTCCTCCGCATTGTAGGTAATGCTCCCCCCCTTCACAATTTGGTCCACAAAAATCCGAAATTGCTCTACATAGCCCCCAAACGTTGGGAACACATTAATATGGTCCCACGCAATGCCGCTCAAAAGGGCAATATTGGGTTGGTACAAATGAAATTTTGGCCTGGGGTCCAAGGCTGAGGAAAGGTATTCATCACCTTCTAAAACAATAAAATCGTTTGTCTCGGTCAAATGAACCATCCGGTCAAAACCTTCCAACTGGGCGCCCACCATATAGTCCGTATCAATATCGCAATAGTGCAGCACGTGCAGAATCATAGCGGTAATCGTGGTTTTTCCGTGGCTCCCCCCGATCACCACGCGGGTCTTGTTCTTGGACTGCTCGTATAAAAACTCGGGATAGGAATAAATGGGCACTTCCATCTGTTGCGCCCGTAAAAGTTCAGGATTGTCCGCTTTGGCGTGCATGCCCAAAATCACGGCATCCAGTTCTTGGTGTATTTTTTCAGGGAACCACCCGAATTCTACGGGCAACAATCCCATGTTGGCCAATCTACTTTTGGAAGGTTCAAAGATAACGTCGTCGCTTCCCGTGACTTCGTAACCTTTATCTGCAAGGGCCAAAGCCAGGTTGTGCATGGCACTGCCGCCAATGGCGATGAAATGGATTTTCATGGGTTCTATTTACTTTTCAAAGATAGGTATTGCCTTCAGATTCACCGATGGATTTTACAGGATATGAACGTTGTTTTCGCTTTGGTAGAGGATTGGCGGATAAGGTTGATTTGAGTATTTTTAGAACTTATCCAAAACCTTGAAAAATGAATTTATCTGAAATTCCACCGAAAGAAATTATGCCCGGCTATCATGGGAAAATGGTACATGCCAAGACTATGACCTGGGCCTTTTGGGATGTGGAGGAAGGTGCCGCCGTACCGGAACACCATCACGTACATGAACAGATCATGCACGTAGTAGATGGAAATTTTGAGTTTACCCTGAACGGTGCCACCAAGACGTATCATGCGGGCGATGTGGTCATCATACCCTCCAACATGCCCCATAGTGGCAAAGCACTGACCCCTTGCAAATTGATGGATATCTTTAGCCCGGTAAGAACGGAATACCAATAACATGGAAATTTCACTTTTAGGAAAAAATGCCCTAGTGGGCGGCAGTAGTAAAGGCATTGGCAAGGCAATCGCATTACAATTGGCAGCCAGTGGCGCCAATGTGACCCTAATGGCACGGAATGAAAAAGCAATGGAACTTTTGGCACGTGACATGGACCGTTCAAAAGGACAAATGCATGACTATTTGGTGGTGGATTTTTCTGATTTTGCTTCATTCAAGAAAACTATTTCAGCATTTTTCGAGACCCGTACGGTTTCCATTTTAGTGAACAATACCCAAGGTCCGGAACCCGGTAGTGCTTTGGAAAAAGAAGTGGAAGATTACCAGAAAGCCTTTGATCTTCTTTTTAAGTCCGTGGTGTTTACCACAGAGCTGGCATTGCGGGGGATGGTGGAAAGGCGATGGGGGCGAATCATCAATGTGGCCTCTATTTCTGTAAAGGAACCCCTCAATTATCTGGCGCTCTCCAATTCCATTAGGGCGGCCCTTGTCACCTGGGCGAAAAGCTTGGCCATTGATGTGGGCAAGGACAACATTACCGTGAACAGCGTATTGACCGGATACTTCGATACGGACCGCATTGCGGGACTGAACGCTAAAAAAGCGGAAAAAATGGGGGTTTCCCCAGAAGAAGTACGGGATTCCATGAAGGCCCAAGTTCCTTTGAAACGTATAGGAGACCCCGAGGAGTACGGTTTTTTAGTGGCTTTCTTGGCATCAGATCAAGCTGGGTACATTACAGGGACCAACATTCCAATAGATGGGGGACTTTTAAAATCGCTGTAAGCTTGGAAGCACCCCTAACGACAGATAAGTAATTTTAGTTACTTTTAGAATCTAACCTTTAAAAACACAAACTGATGAAATCAAAAATCTTTTTGGTTGTCCGACTCTTGTTCGCCATTATATTGCTGGTTTTCGGCATAAACAAATTCGTGGAATTCCTACCCCCTTTTGAACTTGAAGGATCGGCCTTGAATTATTTTACCGCTTTGGCCGAAAGTAAGACCCTAGATTTGGTAGGTGTCGTTGAAACGGTGGCGGGCCTTTCCTTATTGTTGAACAAGTACGGTGCACTATGGGCGGTCATAATGATGAGCGTCTCGGTGAACGCGGTACTTTTCCATGCTACGTTAGACCCAGTAAACATAGGTCCTGCACTTGGTTTGCTTATCTTGAACATCGTCGTTCTTGTGGGATATAAGGATCGGTACAAGGATTTACTAAGAGCTTGACAAAGGGCCTCTACGGAGGCCTTTTTTTGTTTACAGACTCATTTTGTCCTTAAAAATATAAGATTGCCTTCTTGAAACTTCGACTTCATCCCCATTCTTCATGGTCAATTTCAATTTTCCGTTGAACCAGGGCACCACATTTTGAATAAAGTTGGTATTGATGATTTGCTGCCGGTTCACCCTAAAAAAAGAGGTTTCAGGAAGTTTTTCTTCAATCTGGTTCAAGGATTTGTAAAGTAATGGTCTTTTATCCTCAAAGAATACCCGGGTATAGTTCCCAACAATTTCAAAATGGGAAATATCACCGACTTTGACCAACCAACACGCTTCCCCATCTTTAATGAAGATTTGGCTGTTCTCCTTCAACCGATGGTCTTTTGAAGACTCGGAAGCGTTGGTGATCAATTGGGCAAGGGCTTTTTCCAGTGCTTGCCCAAAACGCTTGGCATTTACTGGTTTCAACAAATAATCCAGCGCATTGTACTCAAAAGATTTTATCGCGTACTCATCAAATGCCGTAGTGAATATGGTAATCGGTACTTCATCAAGCATTTCCAAAAGCTCAAAACCGTCTTTTTCTGGCATATTGATGTCCAAGAACAATAGGTCGGGTCTCATATGCTGAATTAATTCATAAGCGCTGTCCACATTTTCTGCTTCACCCAAAAGTTCAACCTCTTTGTGCTGTTTTAAAAGCTCTTTCAACTCTTGCCTGGCCAAACGGGAGTCTTCCACAATTACAGCGCTGATTTTCATGACAAAGGGATTTTGATGAGCGCAACGACTTCGTCCGTAATTTCACTCAAGTAAAACGAAGCTTTATCCGCATAAAGCAATTTGAGCCTTTGTCTGATATTCTTTAGTCCCAGCTGGGTGGTATTGTGGGCTATTTTAAGTTTTCCAGTGTTCTTTACCTCTATGGTCATCAAATCCCTTTCTTTTTTAATGGTCAATATAATCCGACCGCCCTTTTTTACATTGGAAACACCATGCTTTACCGCGTTTTCAATCAACAACTGGATGACCATGGGCGGAATGTTGAGCTTTAGGGTACTGGAATCTACATTTTTCACAAATTCCATACGGTCCTCAAATTGGATTTTATTTAAGTCGATGTAATTGTCTATGACCTCCAATTCTTCTTCCACCGGAATGGAATCCACATTGTTCTTCGTCAAAGAGTATCGTAGGATTTCGGATAACTTGGTCAGCATTTCCCGGGATTTTTCAACATCTTCCAGCATCAAGCCCCTTATATTATTTAGGCTATTGAACATAAAATGGGGATTTATCTGTCCCTTAAGGGTATTCAGCTGTGCTTGCTTTAGATTGGTGTTCAGTTCCAAGCGTTCTATTCGGTCCCTATTGAGTTTAAGCAGCAATTTGATGACCAAATAGGTCACTAACCAAGCACCGACGAGAAAAAGTGCGTTGACAATCTGAATCCATACTTTGTCATACGCCTTGAATACCTGGATTTCCGCCTCTGTCAGCTGAGGGCCAAACCTTCCATAAAGGTATCCCAAAGCGAAATTCATAGACCCAAAAAGTATACAGGTCAAAAGGTAGGCAACCGCTATTTTGAGAAAATCCTTTGCATCAAAAGATTCAAAATCGATATTCCGTTTTAAGTACCATCGCAGCAGCGAGGTAGTAAAAATGGAGATAAAAATCCCAAATACTATAGAATATACAACAAGCGGGGTACTTATCTTTTTCATTATAAAAAGGGAGAGGCAGTTGATAAAACCCCATCCCAAAAACTGAAGTACCCAAAAAATCGTGCTCTGATTCTTCTCGGTTATGTTCATATCCCTTTAATCAATATCAAATATACTGGACTTTACCATGTTTTTTAATGGACAATGTGGTATGCAAATTTTCCCATACCAAAACCAAGAGTAAAGAAAACCAACAGGGCCAGAAAGGTTATAAATATTACTTGTAACTTCCGATTAGGCATCAATTTGAAATCGCCTTTTCCAAAAACTATCTCTTTTGATTTATTTTGAATAGTAGAAAAAGAACGGGACGGCAGGACTTGTGTACCCAAAAATTGATACAAAAAAACGACAGCGACCAAAAATGAGGATATGGCGAATATAGGTTTCTCAAAGGCATTTATTTGAAGGCTTCCGATGATGGTAAATGCCAGAGCAGCGAACAAAGCCGTTATTCTTCCTGCTTTTTTCATGATTTATTTATTTGTTCGGAGGTAGGATTCATTTTTTTCCTTTTACAAGTTCTTTTGTTATCTAGGATAGCAATCCATATCATAGAGATAGCAGCATAAAAAATGGGGAAGAATTTACCATAATCCCAGCCTTGTGTTTTTCCATATAGGGAGGCCAATACCCCTACGACCCCAATTGCCAAAATTATCCATTGGTGTGTTTTTAGTTTCATAGTTCGACCCGTTTAAAAGATGACCTCAAAAAGAGAGGTCAAGAGGATTATTATCAATTTCGCTAAAGCTATCATTCCGGTTTATTTTGAAGTTTACAAGCCAAATATATCGGGAAGGCTATTGGAATAAAACCAAATTATGACCAGTGGCAAAATCAAAAGGACGAGCGGTAACTGTAACGGTAAACCGCTGTTTACCAAAAAAAAGGAGCCCGAAGGCTCCTTTCTGTTCAGCGATTCGTTGCTGTTTTCATTAGTCTTTTAAGGGAGCGGAAAGCTCTTGTTTTCCCAGATGTTTGGCATAAAAGCCCATCATGGACTTATACAGTTCAATTCGATTTTCTTCTTTGCCAAAACCATGGCCCTCATCATATTTTACCATGTAAGGCACATCAAATCCCTTTCCACGCAAGGCACTGACAATTTGATCGGACTCATCGATGTTCACCCTTGGGTCATTGGCGCCTTGAACCACGAACAAAGGCTTCTTTATTTTATCAATTTGATATACTGGGGATACTTCTTCCATGATTTTCTTTTCCTCGGGAACGTCCTCATCATACCAAATCTCTTTTATGATTTTTAAGTATGGTTTCCAATAGGGCGGAATGGTTTTCATAAAAGTGAACAAATTGGAAACCCCTACGTAATCCACACCGCAGGCATATAGGTCCGGGGTCTTGGTCAATCCGCGTAGAACGGCATAGCCTCCATGACTACCGCCATAAATTGCCACTTTGCTTGGATTTATCCAACCCTGATCAATTACATATTTCACCCCATCTTCGACATCATCCATTGCTTTTCTTCCAATTTGTTTAAAACCGGACTTCAAAAACTCTTTGCCATATCCTCCTGAAATCCTGAAGTTGACATGGAGTGTGGCGTACCCCCGACTCGCGAACAATTGTGCCTCGGGATTGAAACCCCACGAATCGCGAATCCCTTGGGGACCACCATGTGGATTTACTATCAATGGTACCTTTTCTCCAGCCAAAGCTGCCTTGGGCAAGGTGATGTACCCGTGCAAAGTAAGTCCATCCCGACTTTTAAAGGTAATAGGTCGCATCTCGGACATATCTTCCTCCTTGAGCTGTGGCATCAAATTATAGAGAAACTTGAACTCATCCTTCGCTTGATCATAGGAGTAGTACTCCCCATACAACCTATCACTTTGAATATATATCAAAAATTGGTCCTCTTCATCAGTAAAATCAGCAATTGAATATTGCTTCCCTGGGAAACGCGACACAATTTTATCATGGAATTTTTTGTAAAAATCACTAACAGGCACTATTTCAGTCTTCTCCCCTTCAAACTGAAAATAGTCAAGCTCGTACCCTCGTTTTCGAGATATTCCCATGTTTTGTACATCATACTTGTCGTTCGAGAAAACTTTTTTAATGATTTTATCTTCCTTCAAATCATACAAAACTACTTCTGCCTTGTCGTTGTCCAGATTGGAAATCATGTAAGCATCATTTGGGTTTTCCGAGGCATAATTGAAATTAAGGACGGCAAAGGCATCTTTCCAATTCAGACTTTTTACCAATTTGTAGCCTCCGTTTCCATCTTCATAGTACAGGTCTTGTTCCACCCCATCCCTTATTTTGGTGTAGGCCTTGAGATTTCCATCTTTATCAAAATCATAGCCCGTTATGGGATTGGAAGGGTCTTCGTTGGAAAAGAGTTGCTTCATGTCCCCAGTGACCACGTTTACTTTGTAAGGTTCGAAAACTTGGGGATTGTTTTTGTTCATGGAAACAATAATATGGTCCTTGTCTTCCTTCAGCAACTCCGTAAACTGGGCCTGGATGTTGTCAAAAGGGGTTAGGTCCTTTAGGTTGTTTCCATCCAAATCGACGGCGTAAATGTGATAGTTCTCATCACCCCCTTTATCCATGGCATAGACCAGCCTGTTGCTATTGATCCATCCATATCCCCTTACCAACTCTTCTTTTTCTTCAATGGCTCTTTTTACCTCACCCGTAGCGATTTCCTTGACCATAATGTGGCGCTTCCCGTTTTCATCTTTTTCACGGTAGGACATATACTTCCCATCTGGTGAAAATCGGAAAGTAGATGCCTTCGGGCGCGCGAAATAATCTTCTACTTTATAGCGATAATCCCCCGCATCCAATTCAGCAAGTGCCAGCAATTGATCTTCAGAACTTACCAAATCAGGATTACCGGGAATGGTCTTCTCTTTTTTCTCGAGACGCAAGGGAAGTTCCATACCGCCTTGGAAAAATGTACCTTCCATAGCCTCTCCATTAAGCTTACAGACATATTTTATACCCGCTTTCTTAAAAATTATGGTGAGCTGATTATCGGCATACGTGGTCTCGTCCATTGGAATTCCAGTAGCTCCCTGTGAAGGACTATCCATCGTAGCGGATAAAACGCCATTTTCTTCTGCTACGTTAAAAATAAGGGGCATCTCGGTTCCTTGAACGCTCAACTTGCCATGCCAGGAACCCGATATCTCTTGGGCATGGACCGAAATCCCTAAAAATAAAAATAGAAGCGCACCAAACGCGTGCTTTGCTTTTTGTGTTCTTTTCATTGTTGTGATTTTAATAAATTATGAACAAGACGTAGTATTTACTTGTACAATTAATAAGACACCATCTTACCGTCAATTGTTACAAATTTCTCCGCAAAATTATGCATAGGCCCGTTCGGCCAATGTAAAAATATGACAAACGGTAATTTGAAAGACTTTAATGGAGCTTATTTTTGCTCGGGAGGAAATTTTGAAAATACTTTTTTGACCACGGCCCTGAGCTTATCTTCCCGGACACTGGGTGAGGCATTGTTTCGGAAACCACTCTCGCTGAAAGCCTGCCAGATGAGCGCATCGCGATCGGCATCCACAAAATCAAATTGAATCATTCGCTGTAGTCCCGAATTTCCCACTGGAATTCCAACAGAAAGTCCACCACCAACATTCCTTCCAGTACCTCCAACCCCAACGCCAACTGAATTGTTTGGAGCGCTGCGAAACTCGCTGCTCAGAATATTAACGAAGAAATCCGGCTCCTCTGCCAAACGATATCCTTTCAAGTTGAGGGTAGAGTCCAAGACCCGAAAGAGTCTTCGTTCGTCCAATTGACTGAGCCCTGTTTCCATATCCGAAAAGTAGTTGTAGGTTGAATAATTGGAAAAATTAACGGATTTATCATAGTCATAGTCCACCCGCACAGAGCCACAGGAAACACAAAATCCCAATAGGGTCAAAAAAACAAAATAGCGCATCGCGTTAAGGATTTCGTTTAAAGTTACTGAATCTTAACCGCATGATTATAGGGCAAGAGCATTTAATCGTTCAAAAGTTTCCAGAGACTATCCTTCAACTCTTGGATGCCCATTTGTGCCACGGATGAAATGAACAGGTACGGGATATCCTGAAAATCCTTATCCAATTCAAGTTTCATTTCGCTCATAAGCTCTTCGTCCAACATATCGCATTTTGATATCGCGATCAACCTATCCTTGTCCAAAAGTTCTGGATTATACCGACGCAGTTCATCCAGTAGAATTTTATATTCCTTAAAAATATCCTTGCTGTCCGAAGGAATCAGAAAAAGTAGCATGGCATTTCGCTCAATGTGCCTGAGAAAGTAGTGCCCCAGCCCTTTGCCTTCAGCGGCTCCTTCGATGATACCGGGTATATCGGCCATCACGAAGCTGGTGAAGTCACGATGTTGCACAATGCCCAAATTTGGTTTTAGGGTCGTGAATTCATAATCGGCAATCTTGGGTTTTGCAGAAGTCATTACCGACAATAAGGTCGATTTACCGGCATTGGGAAATCCCACGAGACCCACGTCGGCCAAGACCTTAAGTTCAAGCGTAACTTGGGTTTCATCACCAGAAATTCCGGGTTGGGCGTACCGCGGGGTTTGATTGGTAGGACTTTTAAAGTGCCAATTGCCGCGCCCGCCTTTACCACCTTCCAAAATTATCCTTTCCTCTTCATCCGTGGTAATTTCGAACAGTACTTGGTTTGTTTCTGTATCGCGAATTACAGTTCCTAAAGGAACTTCGAGATATACGTCTTCGCCATCCGCGCCGGTACTTCTATTTTTACTACCGTGTTCTCCGTGACCTGCCTTAAAATGTTTTTTGAATTTAAAATGGACCAAAGTCCACAGGTTTTTATTCCCTTTTACAACAACATGGCCACCACGACCCCCATCACCTCCATCAGGCCCCCCTTTGGCTACATACTTTTCACGATGCAGGTGTGAAGAACCTTTGCCTCCATTGCCCGAAGCCACATGAACTTTCACATAATCCACAAAATTACCTTCGGTCATTTTCTAAGCGTGTTGCTAAAAAAGAAAGTGTTATCCCAACGAATCGATCACTTTGGCCAGCCGCTTCGTTATTTCAGTGACTTCGCCAATCCCGTTTACAATATGAAACTTTTCCTGGTTTTCATAGTAGGAGCGCAACGGAGCTGTTTTTTCGTTGTATTCATCAAAACGATTCCTAATTTTGGTTTCGTCCTGATCGTCTGACCGTCCACTTTCTTTGCCTCGTTCCAACAACCTATTTACCAGTATGTTCTCATCCGCTTCCAAGGCGATTGTTGCATCAACTTTCATGTTTTTTGATTCTAGAAAATTATCCAAAGCTTCTGCTTGGGCAGCGGTTCGGGGAAATCCATCAAAAATGAAACCCGCTGCATCCGGATTTTTCTCCACCTCAGCTTTTAACATATTGATGGTAACCTCATCTGGGACTAGGTCTCCTCGGTCAATATAGGATTTGGCCAGTTTTCCCAATTCGGTACCATTTTTCATGTTATACCGGAAAACATCGCCTGTGGAAATGTGCTTTAAATTGTATTTTTCCTTTAAAAATCCAGCTTGGGTCCCTTTCCCAGCTCCTGGTTTTCCAAAAAGCACTAGGTTGATCATATTCGAATCATTTAATTGATAAACTTCCTTTAAATTACGTCCCAATTCATTGTAATCCAAACCATATCCCACGATAAACCGATTTGGAATTTCCATACCAACATAATCGATGGAGTATTCGCCATTATACCCATCGGACTTATAAAAAAGTGACGCTATTTTAAACTCCTCAACATTGGTATTGGAAAAGAGATGCACCAATTGTTTTAGGGTACGCCCGGTATCTATCACATCTTCCAGAATTATAACGCTTTTTCCTTCTACATCTTCAGGAATATCCAATAGGCTTTCGACGATGCCAGTGGAGGTAAGCCCTTGGTAAGAGCTCAACCGAACAAAAGATACTTCACAGGGATGGGGATAGGCCTTTAAAAAATCGGATACGAACATAAATGCCCCGTTCAGCACTCCTACAAAGACAGGAACTTTGTTTTGGTAATCCTTTGCTATTTGGGCCGCCATGTTGTCGATGGCTTCCAAAATCTGTTTTTCCTTTAAAAAAGGCTTGAAGTACTTGTCGTGAAGTCGTATCAAAGTAAGACCTATTGTTGTCAGGTTGCCAAAGATAACATTTTAAATGCGCTTTCGATTTGGGCTTTTATTGCTTTGACGAATTGACGTATTTTTGCAATCATTCCAAGTATAGGGCAATGAATTTTTTCTCTTCAGATTTTAAACTCGGTATTCTAGGTGGTGGACAACTGGGCAAGATGCTGCTGTATGAAACACGTAAATGGGACATTTATACCCGTGTTATGGATCCTTCCGCGGAAGCACCTTGCAAGATTGCCTGCAACGAGTTTGTTCAGGGAGACTTGATGGATTTTGATGCTGTTTTCGACTTTGGAAAAAATGTCGATGTATTGACCCTGGAAATTGAAAACGTCAATGTGGAAGCACTGGAAAAATTGGAGCAGGAAGGCGTAGTGGTATATCCATCCCACAAAACCCTCGAGGTTGTTCAAAACAAGGCAAAACAGAAACTGTTTTATGTAGATAACGATATCCCAACCTCGCCCTTTACCCGGTTCGCATATACTTCTGAAATCGAAGATAGTATTGCCAATGGCGGAACCAAACTTCCTTTCGTGTGGAAAAGCGCCCGATTTGGCTATGATGGACAGGGGGTGAAAATCGTAAGACAAGTCCGTGATTTAAAGAGTTTGCCCAATGTGGAATGTATCGCAGAGCAACTTGTTGATTTTAAAACCGAATTAGCGGTCATCGTCGCAAGGAATTCGGACGGAAAAACCCAAACTTATCCAGTGGTGGAAATGGAATTTCACCCCGAAGCCAATCAAGTGGAATACGTATTATGTCCTGCGCGAATTGATGCTAGTATCGCGGAAAAAGCCATCCATATCGCACGGAAAGTATCTAAAAAAATGGAACACGTAGGGCTATTGGCCGTTGAATTGTTCCAAACCCAAGACGATGACATTTTGGTCAATGAAGTGGCCCCAAGACCCCACAATAGCGGCCATTACAGTATTGAAGCTAGTTTTACCAATCAATTTGAACAACATATTAGGGCCATTCTGGGTCTACCCTTAGGAAAAAGTGATAGTAAAGTGGCCGGGGTTATGGTGAATTTGGTCGGTGCTGAAGGATATACCGGGGACGTGGTTTATGAAAATATGGACCAAATTTTGGAAATGGATGGGGTTTCCCCACATATTTATGGTAAAAAACAGACCCGTCCTTTTCGAAAAATGGGACATGTGACCATTGTGGACCAAGATATGGCCAAAGCCAGGGCCATGGCCCAGAAAGTAAAGAAAATGATTAAAGTTATAAGTCAATAAGAAATGAGCAAAGTAGCCGTTATAATGGGCAGCACCAGCGACCTACCCGTCATGCAAGAGGCTGTGGATATTTTAAAAGGTTTCGATATTCCTGTAGATATTGACATTGTATCGGCACACAGAACCCCCGAAAAACTCTATGAGTTTGCAAAAAAGGCACATCAGAACGGTTATTCTGTCATCATTGCCGGTGCGGGAGGAGCGGCACATTTACCGGGAATGGTAGCTTCACTATCCCCTCTCCCAGTTATTGGTGTTCCCATAAAGAGCAGTAATTCCATTGATGGTTGGGATTCGGTCCTGTCCATTCTGCAGATGCCGGGAGGTGTCCCTGTGGCCACGGTAGCTTTGAATGGCGCCAAAAATGCAGGAATCCTTGCGGCGCAGATCATCGGTGCTTCCGATACCTGTGTCCTAGATAAAATCAAACTGTACAAAGAGGGTCTCAAAGAGAAAGTAATCCAGGGCGCTAAAGACATCAAAAACAAAAACTAAAACACAAGTTCATTATTGGTTGTGAACTCTTTACCTAGATAGTTAGTATGAACAATCCTTTACTGATCCCTTTTGGGACGGCCCCCTTTGAGCAAATCAAAAACGATCATTTTAAACCAGCGTTTCTTAAAGCCCTGAAAGACGCAAAAGAGGAAATCAAAAGTATCAGCGAAAATCCAGAACCGCCCACTTTTGAGAATACTTTGGTGGCTTTGGATTTTGCTGGACAGCATTTGGACCGTATTTCCAGTCTGTTTTTCAATCTGAACTCAGCGGAAACCAATGACGAAATCCAAAAGATAGCCCAAGAGGTTTCACCCTTGTTGTCCGAGTTCAGCAATGATATTATTTTGAACGAAGCCTTGTTCCAACGCATTAAAACCGTTTTTGAACAGCGGGAAGGCCTCCAACTTTCAGAAGAACAGAAGACGCTGCTGAACAAACGATACAAAAGCTTTAGTCGCAATGGTGCCAACCTAAATGAAGAAGATAAAAGTAGGCTACGCGAAATTGACAAAAAATTGGCACAGCTCAACCTTAAGTTTGGGGAAAATGTTCTGGCAGAGACCAACAAATTTGAGATGTTATTGACCGAGGAGGATCAGCTCAGCGGACTTCCCGAAGGTGTCAAGGAAGCAGCTGCTCAGTTGGCCAAATCCAAAGGCCGGGAGGGTTGGCTTATCACTTTGGATTATCCCAGCTATATCCCTTTCATGAAATATGCAGAAAATCGAGAACTTAGAAAAGAACTGTCCATCGCTTTTGGAAGCAAAGGATTTCATAAAGATGAGTTGGACAATCAGGAAAATGTTTTAAAAATTGTCAAGCTAAGACACGAAAGAGCCCGTTTATTAGGTTATGATACCCATGCCCATTTTGTTCTGGAAGAAAGGATGGCTGAAACACCTCAAAGGGTAATCGACTTTTTGGACGAATTACTGGAAAAAGCCAAACCTGCGGCACAAGAAGAATTTGAAGAACTGTCCCGATTTGCAAAGAAAACGGATGGTGTGGACCAGCTGGAAAGTTGGGACAGCGCCTATTATTCGGAAAAATTGAAACAGGAACGGTTCAGTCTGGACGATGAAAAACTGAAACCGTATTTCAAATTGGAAAACGTGATAGCTGGTGTTTTTAAAGTAGCTGAAAAACTTTTTGGTCTACATTTTAAAGAGGTGCACGAAATTGAAAAATATCACGAAGAGGTAAAAACCTATGAAGTTTATGATAGGTCAAATCATTTGGTGTCTCTATTTTATGCCGATTTTCATCCCAGACCTGGAAAAAGGGGCGGAGCTTGGATGACCTCCTACAAAGCACAATACATTCGGGACGGAAAAAACAGTAGGCCCCATATCTCCAATGTGTGTAACTTCACCAAACCGACCGAAACAAAGCCCTCTTTATTGACCTTCAATGAAGTGACCACACTGTTCCACGAATTTGGACATGCACTGCATGGCATGCTGGCCAATACGAACTATCCGAGCTTATCGGGAACATCCGTGTATTGGGATTTCGTGGAACTGCCCAGTCAGATTATGGAAAATTGGTGTTATGAAAAGGAAGCACTATCCCTTTTTGCACACCACTATGAAACTGGTGAATTGATTCCTATGGAATTGGTCGAAAAAATTAAGGCATCGGCTACATTTCAGCAAGGGATGGCCACAATGCGACAATTGGGTTTTGCCCTTTTGGACATGGCTTGGCACGGTAATAGCCCGTCAGATATCGATACCGTGAAGGACTATGAGACCCAAGCCTTCAAATCTACCAGATTGTTCCCGGATATCCCACAAACCTGTATGAGTACCGCATTTGCCCATATTTTTCAAGGGGGGTATTCCTCAGGATATTACAGTTACAAATGGGCTGAGGTCTTGGATGCAGATGCATTTGCCTATTTTAAAGAACACGGTATTTTCGATAAAAAAGTAGCAGATAAGTTCAAGGATAATGTACTCTCCAAAGGGGGTACTGAAGACCCCATGACCTTATACAAGCGATTTCGTGGAGCAGAACCTAGGATTGAACCTTTGTTGGAACGAGCAGGACTGGGCAAACAAACAGCCCAATGATTCTATAATTTTCAAAAATTATTGAAATTTTAAAAATATTCTTATCTTTATGGTATGAAATATCAAGAAGCTAAGGATGAGTTTATAAGCACTTGGGGCAGTTTGGGTACTTTATGGGGCATCAACAAGGCCATGGCACAAATCCAAGCCCTACTTTTTATTTCAACAAAACCCTTGACTACCGAAGAGATAATGCAAGAACTCCAAATATCCAGGGGCAATACGAGTATGAATGTGCGTCAATTAATTGATTGGGGCATTGTTAAAAAAGAACTGAAAGTCGGGGAACGTAAAGAGTATTTTTCCACAGAAAAGGACGTGCAGGAACTGGCGAGAATTATCGCAAAAGAACGAAGCAGAAGGGAAATCAAACCAGTTATAAAAACACTGCGGGAAATCAGTTCGATTAAGAGCGATGGAACCGAAAAAACCAAGGAACTTATCCATCAGACAAAGGCCTTATACGATTTGGCCCAAACAGTGGATAGTTTGCTCGATAAAGCGATTCATCACAAACAAAACTGGGTGAACAGTACCCTACTAAAATTGGTAAAGTAATTTTTTTGATCTATTATTTCAATTATTTCTGAAACTTTAAAAACTACAATATGTACCACGAAACACCAAATTGGCTTATTATTTTGGGAGGAATCGGTCAAATTTTCACAGCACTCATATATCCATACATCAGGCACAGCGTATTTGACTGGTACAACGACGTAAAACAACTCAAACCACTAAATCAAGAAATTGCCAAAACCTACGGAAGATACATTCAAGGTCTAAATTTTTCCTTTGGTTGTATCGCCATCATTTTGGCCAATGAATTACAAAATGGCACGCGACTGGCCATCGCCTTAACCGGTTTGATCGCGGCTTATTGGATAGGTAAGGTAGCCACACAGATTGCCTATTATCCTATGTACACTATACCTCAAAAACCTTTATTTAAAGTGGGAAGCTATTTTATGAATGCCTTGTTCTTCCTATTTGCACTGGTTTTTTCTTGGTTGTTGATGAACAATTGTATGAATTACTCAATTTCCTAAAGTTACCGTTATGAAAGAATTCGTTTTTGAAAAACAGTATAATCCTATCAGAGAAAAAACAAAAGAATCCGTAGAAATTATCAATTTTTACAATGAGGCCACAGAAGACTATGAATTCTGGAGCAAGGATTTTAACATGCACTTCGGTTACTTTAATCTCTTTAGAACAAACCCTTTCAAAAGAGATGAAATGCTCAATGAAATGAACAAACAGGTTGTAAACCGGTTGGATTTGGCAAAGAAACCAGCAATTCTCGTGGACTTAGGTTGCGGTATGGGAGGCACTATTCGATATGCCTTGGCCAAAAACCAATATCTTTCCGCCTTGGGGGTCACATTATCAGAGTTTCAAGTAAAAGAGGGAAATGGACTCCTAAAGTCCCTAAAGGGGGTGATTCTAAAACAGGATTACAATAAGACCTCTTTAGCTCCAGATTCAGTTGATGGAGCCATAGCGATAGAGAGTTTTTGTCATTCAGGACACACGAAGACCGCGTTTGCGGAAGCACATCGCATCTTAAAACCAGGCGGCAAGTTGGTCATTGCCGATGCTTTTTTAAAAAAAAGGCCAGAAACACTTTCCTACAGCAGTTCCGTCTCGTACAAAAAACTCTGCGAACATTGGGGTTTACCAAGACTTGGGCACCTAAAAAAAGTGGTACGGGACCTAAAAAAAGTAGGTTTCCAAGAGGTGAAAACCGAAGATATATCTTTTAGGGTCGCTCCTTCCGTCCTTCATGTTCCCTTCGCCATAATTGGTTTTGTAGTTAAAAAACTTCGCGAAAACAGAATTTTGAAAAGGGAGAGTTTGCACAACTTGAAAGGCTCGTTCTACGCGTTGTTATCGGGATTACATACACGCCGTTTTGGATACTATCTGATCACTTGTTCCAAATGAATACGCTTGTTGGAAGATTGCACTGCACAAAAATCCAGTTGGGAATAGTGATGATGTCAAAATCTTAACAAATAGCTAAAAATTCGTTCCATGAACATTTCGTGATACTTTTTAAAGTCGTTTGTAGTGCACAATACACAAAATCATTGACTAAAATCAGTTACATTTGATACTTGGAACTATGGCAGCTTACAAACTCAATCCCGACCACTGGGTAGATTTATATGCAGACTACCTCTTTAATTACGCCATCGCAAGGGTCAGCGATGCAGAAATCGCAAAAGATTTAGTACAAGAGACCTTTTTTGCTGGGTTGAAATCGGCCAAAAATTACAAGGGCGATGCCGCTGAACGTACATGGCTCATTGCTATCTTAAAAAGAAAAGTAATCGACCACTACCGTAAAATCAACTCCAACAAAGGAAAGGCCGAAGTTCGTATCAATTACAATACTTCTTCGGAATCAGAAGGAGATTGGCTTGAAGAACAAGTTGCCGACCCTTTCAGTAAAGACGGGGACAATACCATTGAAAACGAAGAATTGGGTCTTGCCATTGAAGATTGCATTTCCAAATTGCCCAAAAAGCAATCTTTAGTTTTTAAGATGAAGACCATTCAAGGAATGAGCACTGAAGATATTTGTAATGAATTGGGAATTAATCCGTCGAATTTATGGGTCATGATCCACAGAGCTCGCACAGCACTCATGGGTTGTATGAATCAAACATGGTTTTAGACGTATGAAAATATCTCTCGAAAAGGCAAAACAGATTTGCACCAAAAGTCAATATGGAGAAGCAACCTGGTGGGAACTGGTGCAACTGAATGTGTATTTACTCTTCAGCAAAGAATGTGCGGAGTTTTCTTCAAAGAACAAGAAGCTAACTTCACTATGTGAACGCGCCGGTTTAGATACGCTGTCGGAAGATGACAAAGACGATATGAAGAAAAAGCTAAAAAAGCATCTTTAGCCCAATTCCCTTACAATAAATATTGAAATCATCCAGAACATGGGTATCGCTTCAATCCAAAAAGAAGCCAAGTATTTGGGCTGATTCTGTTTTATACCTAAAAAAACCAACAGCAGTACCAGGCTCAATAGTGTTCGAGCGGTAATTTCCATTACCGAAATTGAATCTCTCAAAAAGGTCAGTATCCAAAAGACCAATATTAGAAAAAATCCCAAAATTTTAGTGCGCTGCAGACCCAATACTTGGGGGACGGTCCTTAATCCAGGATAATCAGATTGCATATCCCTGATTTCAAAGGGTAGCATCAACAAAATAATGAGAACAAACCGTTGAACAAGAAAAACCCCAATATCCCAATCCAAGCTCCTCTGAACCTGCAAGATGGGCAATACTACAGTAATCCCTGTCCACACCAGCCCAACAATGTAAATTTTAAATCCGGCAAGACTCCTCAAGTTTCGCGCATTGGGCAGAAAAGGTAGCGCATAGACCAAGGAAAGAACACTAAGTCCAAAGACAGCGGCCCAGACTTCCGTTCCGAGCTGTGACAAGAAAAAAAGAGCCAATAAAAAACTGAAAAAGCTGAACAACTGGATTTTTCTATGGTAGCTTTTTGAGACAATAAGGTATTTTTTTGCTTCAACCCCGTATTTTATGAAGTTGTAGCAGACGATTGTCCCAAAAAATGTAAACAACAGCAAGGCATTGGAAACCATAATGTTTAACAAAAGGCAAGAAATCCAAACCAAGGACCCCACAGCAAAACCTACGTGAATACTGGCATCCAAATAAAAGTCAAAAAAACGCTTCAGTTTTAACATTAAACAGATTCTTCGCTGTACACAAAAAGGTTAATTTTTGGTTAACAATTTTGTCCGGCACTTGGTCAAAATTCCCCATTTTCATTGAATTTATCGCTAATTTTGTGGACTTTAAAAGTTGACTATGAATACAGAAGTGTTTGCCTCAAGGCATATTGGCATTGCTGAAAACGATTTGTCCCATATGTTCCAGACCATTGATGTGGAGTCTATGGAGCAGTTGATTTATGAGACCATTCCTGAAGATATTCGCCTTAAGTCCGCTCTGGACCTTCCAGAAGGGATTAGCGAACACGAGTTCCTGACCCATATCCAACAACTTTCAGAAAAAAATAAGGTATTCAAAACCTACATTGGCCTGGGGTACCACGAGTCACTCACTCCTTCGGTCATCAAAAGAAACATACTTGAAAATCCAAGCTGGTATACGGCCTATACCCCTTATCAAGCAGAAATTGCACAAGGTCGTCTGGAAGCACTGTTAAATTTTCAGACCATGGTATGCGACCTTACAGCGATGGAAATTGCCAATGCATCCCTTTTGGATGAAAGTACTGCGGCAGCAGAGGCCATGACCATGCTTTTTGATGTTAGGAGCAGACAGCAAAAGAAAGAGGGGATACTAAAATTCTTTGTTTCCGAGGAAGTCTTGCCCCAAACCTTGAGTTTGTTGCGGACCCGATCTATACCCTTGGGGATTGAGCTGGTTATAGGAAATCACGAAGATTTTGACTTCTCTACTGAATTTTACGGAGCTTTGCTCCAGTACCCAGGTAAACACGGTCAGATACACGATTACGATTCTTTTGTGCAAAAAGCCAAAGAAAACGATATCAAAGTAGCAGTTGCAGCAGACATTCTAAGTTTGGTGCTGTTGACCCCCCCTGGGGAGTGGGGTGTTGACGTTGTGGTGGGCACCACCCAACGTTTTGGGATACCATTAGGTTATGGAGGACCACATGCGGCCTTTTTTGCCACGAAAGAAGCTTACAAACGAAATCTTCCGGGTAGAATAATTGGAGTAACGAAAGATACCGACGGCAACCGCGCCTTACGAATGGCATTGCAGACCAGGGAGCAGCATATAAAAAGAGATAAGGCTACTTCAAACATTTGTACCGCTCAGGTCCTATTGGCCGTTATGGCAGGAATGTATGCTGTTTATCATGGGCCGAAGGGGCTTCACCACATCGCCGGAAAAGTGCAGAGGCATACGCAGATTTTATCCCAAACCTTGCAAAAGATGGGATTTTCAATGGGGAACACGGCCTTTTTCGACACTTTGGAAGTGAAGGTGGAAAACAGCGAAACACTGCAAACCATTACAGAAGAAAACGGGATAAATATAAATCGGATTGACTCAAATACAGTTTCCATTTCCTTAAATGAAGCGACATCACGCAAAGATTTGAAACTATTGGTCTCCTGTTTTTCACAATTGCTGGGCAAACCGATGCCAAAATTGGAATCAGGTAATGAAGATGCCACTCCCGATACATTGGTGCGCAGTACTCCTTTTTTGGAGCATAAAGTCTTTAATTCCTATCACTCGGAGACCGAATTGATGCGTTACATCAAAAGATTGGAACGAAAGGATTTGGCATTGAACCATTCCATGATTTCTCTAGGTAGTTGCACCATGAAATTGAATGCTGCCTCGGAAATGCTTCCATTAAGTTGGGCCAATTGGGGAAATATCCATCCATTTGTTCCCCTGAGCCAAGCTGAAGGTTATCAAATTGTTCTAAAAGAACTCGAGGAACAGCTGAACATAATCACGGGATTTGCGGCAACCTCACTTCAGCCCAATTCCGGTGCCCAGGGCGAATATGCGGGCTTAATGACCATACGTGCCTATCACAAATCCAGAGGAGAAAGCCATAGAAACATTTGTATTATCCCCGCATCGGCGCATGGGACGAATCCCGCGTCGGCAGTGATGGCAGGGATGAAAGTCGTGGTGACCAAAACTGATGAGCAAGGAAATATAGACGTTGCCGATTTGGAGGAAAAGATCTTACTGCACTCCGGAAATTTGGCTGCCCTTATGATCACTTACCCTTCTACCCATGGCGTTTTTGAATCTTCCATTATCAAAATAACCCAATTGATTCACGACCACGGGGGACAGGTATATATGGATGGCGCGAATATGAACGCGCAGGTCGGTCTTACCAATCCTGCGACCATCGGTGCGGATGTTTGCCACCTAAATTTGCACAAAACCTTCGCAATTCCGCATGGGGGTGGAGGCCCTGGAGTTGGGCCTATTTGTGTTGCAGAACAATTAAAACCTTTTCTTCCAAACAATCCCATTATTGAAACGGGGGGAGCACAGGCGATTACCGCCATTTCGGCAGCACCTTGGGGGAGTGCATTGGCCTGTCTCATCTCCTATGGATATATCAAAATGTTGGGATCGCAAGGAGTAACTGACGCAACCAGGGTCGCTATTCTGAATGCGAATTACATTAAGGACCGCTTAAAAGGGAAGTTTGATGTGCTCTATACCGGGGAAAAAGGACGAGCCGCCCACGAGATGATCATTGATTGTAGGCCTTTTAAAGCACACGGGATTGAAGTCACCGACATTGCCAAAAGACTTATGGATTATGGATTCCATGCGCCCACTGTATCCTTTCCGGTAGCGGGAACCATTATGATAGAGCCTACGGAAAGTGAAAGTCTCTCCGAATTGGACCGTTTTTGCGAGGCCATGCTCGCCATTAGGGAGGAGATTGACGAAGCTAACTCGAGCGAGCCAAATAACGTCTTAAAAAATGCGCCACATACCTTACAGATGGTTACCAACGACCACTGGGATTTTCCCTACAGTAGGCAAAAAGCCGCATTTCCACTGGATTTCGTACATGAAAACAAATTTTGGCCTACGGTACGAAGAGCAGATGAAGCTTTTGGGGATCGTAATTTGATATGTACCTGTGCGCCCATGGAAGCGTATGCCGAAGTGTAGACAAACCTTTGAAAACCCTGGGCAAAAGCAATAGTTTGCATAGGAATATTGGAAACTACATTTTGTTGGACCAAAGCTGACGAAGGTTGGACATCATACTAGTTATTATGCATGCATAACAACTACGGCGGTTCAAATGTAACTTGTGGTTCTAAAACCTCGACATGAAGATAGGTATTACAGGTACCGGTAGTTATATCCCATCTATAGTTACTAAAAACGAAGATTTTTTGGAGCATGACTTTCTGGGAACGGATGGTTCATCATTTGGTATGGAAAACACGGTAATCATTGAAAAATTCAAATCGATTACCGGTATTGCGGAAAGACGTTATGCCAAACCAAACCAAAAAACATCTGACCTGGGATATTTAGCGGCCCAAAAGGCGATCCAAGATGCAGGAATTGACAAGGAAGAACTGGATTACATCATATTTGCACATAACTTTGGGGATTTGACCCCTGGTAAAATTCAAGGAGATACACTACCAAGTTTAGCGACGAGGGTCAAGCATTTACTTCAAATCAAAAATCCAAAGTGTGTTGCCTACGATATGATTTTTGGATGTCCAGGATGGATAGAAGGGGTAATCCAGGCATCAGCTTACATCCATAGCGGAATGGCAAAAAAATGCCTGGTCATCGGCGGCGAGACCTTGTCGCGCATAATCGACGAACACGATAGGGACAGTATGATCTATTCAGACGGTGCGGGCGCTGCCGTAATTGAGCGCGACAGCTCGGGAGAAATACTGAGTCATGCATCCGTAACCCATGCCAATGGTGAGGCGTACTTCCTATTTTTTGATAAAACCTACAACGAAGCGGGATGCGACAATACACGCTACATAAAGATGCACGGCAGAAAAATTTATGAATTTGCCTGCACCCATGTTCCCAAGGCCATGGCCACTTGCTTGGAAGAAAGTGGTATAGGTATTGATCAGGTGAAAAAGATATTTATCCATCAGGCGAATGAAAAAATGGATGAAGCCATTATCAAGCGATTTTATAAATTATATGGAAAACCCATGCCACAAGACATTATGCCCATGAGTATCCATAAGCTAGGGAACAGTTCGGTGGCGACCATCCCTACCCTGTTTGATTTAGTACGGAAAGGAGAACTGGAAGGCCACGACACAAAAAAGGGGGATGTGGTCATCTTCGCCAGTGTGGGTGCTGGTATGAACATTAATGCCATTGTTTATCGAATTTGAGACAAAAAACCCAAACTTCTTTTATCATCTCCAAAACGGGAAAAGAAAGTAATTCAATCGATTTGCCCTACTTGGTAAAATTGGATGGAAAGCATACCCCTACCAATTTCGTATAATTAGGATTTGTTGTCGGTTTTTTGGAATTTTAGCCGATGTACGAAAATAACTTTCCAAACAAGAGATATAAACATACTTTAGCTTTCTTGCAAAAACATGTTCCCGTGTCCGCATCCATTTTGGATTTGGGAGTTGACAATCCCTTTTCAAAGATCATGAAAGAACACGGGTACCGGGTAGCCAATACCCAAGGTGAGGATTTGGACGTGGATCTTTCAACTGTTCAAAAATCGGACGCTGATGTGGTCACGGCTTTTGAAATTTTCGAGCATATGGTAGCCCCTTTCAATATCCTTCGCGAGATGAAAGCTAAGAAGTTGGTGGCCAGCATTCCCATGCGACTTTGGTTCTCATCGGCCTATCGCAGCAAAACCGACCCATGGGATTGCCATTATCACGAATTTGAGGATTGGCAATTCGATTGGCTGCTGGAAAAAGCCGGTTGGACCATAAAAGATCGCACCAAATGGACCAACCCCGCAAAAAAATTGGGAATACGTCCCATACTCCGTTTAATCACTCCGAGATATTACATGGTTTATGCCGAACGTTAGCCCATGCGAATAAGCATCATCATCCCGGCCCATAATGAAGAAAATCACCTTTCCTTGTGTTTGGATTCTTTTGTGGGACAGACCCATCAACCCGATGAGCTTATTGTTGTGGACGATAATTCCCAGGATACCACATTTCAAATTGCCCGGACCTACGCGAAGAAACACCCTTGGATTTCTGCGCTTCAAAGAAAATCAGAAAACAAGCATATCCCTGGAAAAAAAGTTGTGGACACCTTCAATTTTGGATTAAACCATGCGTCAGATTATGATTTAATCGGAAAATTTGACGCGGACATCATTTTGCCTTCCCATTATTTTGAAGAAATGCACAGTCGTTTTCAGGACAATCGGAAACTCGGTATGTGTTCCGGACTCCTCTACATCAAAAAAGGAGAAAAATGGGTGTTTGAAAACATTGCCGACAAAAACCATATCCGTGGCCCTATAAAACTTTATCACAAAACATGCTTTGAAAAGATAGGAGGGCTTAGGCCCGGGGTTGGCTGGGATACTGTTGACGTGCTTTTGGCGCAATATCACGATTTTGAAACGCTTACCGATTCGTCCTTGCAAGTAAAACACCTTCGACCTACAGGCCATGGCTATAGTACAAAAAGTAGTCGGGCCAAGGGAGAAGCACTGTACAGGATGCGCTATGGCATGCTTCTTACCAAGATCGCCGCGTTAAAAATGGCATGGCAAATGAAAAGACCTGGGTTGTTCTTTCGGATAATAACGGGTCATATGAAGGCCGCTATCCAGAATCAACCACATTATGTTACTCCTCGTGAAGGCACCTTTATCCGAAAATTGCGATGGAAAGGTATTTTTTCCAAAATCTCCCAAGGGTAATAGAACAACACTGAATCTTCCCTGGACCACATTCGTCAATTCAAAAGGGGTATCCATCAATTTACATTTTATTTTCTTATAAAAAAGAAGGAATTTACTTATGAACAATAAATAAGAAAACACCAAGAGCACATCGACCTCTCAATTGAATAGTAACCAAAAAACTGATTCTATGAGATGCTTGAAAAACAATCGATCACTACTCCCAATAGTATTGATGCTTATGCATATATCTTGTCAAAATGAGGAAACACCGCTAGTGACCTTGGAATCTTCTGCAGAAAAAGTCGACAGGCAAGCGGTAGTTCTTGGAAAGGAACTCGAAATCCCTTACACCGCAAAAAACATGCAGACCGCTTTTGACAATCTCCTGTTGAATCTGAAAAATAATTCCAAAAACAGCAAATTGGCCAAGACCTTTAAGGTAGATAAGGCGGTTGAAATCATTCCGTCCCATTACTATTATCGCTTTTTGCCCAAGGACAGTCTGGAACACGAACGCATCATACAAGACACTGTACTACAGGTCTCGAATATACCCTTGCATTTTGCGATAGAGGAGGAAGGCGATTTTTATGATGACCCAGAGCTGGAAGGGGACGGAACCCTGGATGGATTTTCGTATTTGTATGCTGTGGTCCCGTATGATTACAACATGCCCGAAGACATAGAACGGGAGCGATTGGATAACTTCTATTTTGCACCGGAAATGGATGACAAGGAAGTCCTGGAAGAAGGTGAGATAGCAGTAAAACAGCCCCTGAACAAAACTACAAAGGATATATTAACGGTAGACGATAGCGGTGAAGTCTTTGAATATTTGGAATTGGAAGCCCTAAAACTTACCAATAATCTGGAAGAAGAGGAATTGGACGTACTGCGTTTTTTCCTCCCAAATGATTCCACCGCAACCAAGTATACCTACCAAGAGGCTTCCCAAATGGGTTTTATGCAAAAGGATTTGATCATAGACCTGACCTCGGTGGAAACCATGCTGGTACAAGAAGAACTGGCCAGTCGCCGCAGATGGCGCCCCAGTGGGCGTATCACCGTGCAGGAAGATGCGGTGAACCGTAGCGTAGGCGTGGCAGGAGCCGAGGTAAAGGTTCGCAAATGGGGCATGTTGGTTATAAGAAGGGCGCGCACTGACCAGAATGGCAATTTTAAGACCCGAAGAACCCGAACCAAACGGGTAAAATACGCAGTGCATTTTAACAGCCCCCAAAGATTTCGGGTCATGGCAGGTTCTATTTTTGTAAGGGCCAAACATAGAGGTACACGCAGATATAAAAGAAGAGCATGGAACCAACATTTTTCATACGGTAGGGGCAAGTTCTATGCCCTGGTACATAATGCCGCTTATGATTATTATACGAGGGTTGTACCGCGATACCGTCTTAGCAGGCCAAGATATTGTACGATTAGTGCAAAGTATAACAGGGATGTCAGTTCAGAACACAGGCCTGCGATTAATATTTTATATTCGGATTTAAGGGTTACTAGAATACGTAATGGTCGATATCGCGGAAGTGACGGCGTTTACGCGACCACCGTCCATGAACTTACGCATGCTGGCCACCGAGAGATGGACCCAGGCATTTTCTCAGTTCTTGCCAGAAGCTGTAGAAGGAACATACTTATGGAAAGCTGGGCCGAAGGAGTGGAGACCGTTGTGACCAATGATAGGTACAGAAGTTTAGACCTCAATTATTTTAAAGATACATGGACATTTTATAAAGGATGGAATAGATTTAGACAAAGACAGACACCTACTCAAATTAACGAATATACTCCCATTGTAATTGATTTGATAGATATTCATAATCAACGAACAACAAATGCTGCTTATCCAAATGATAACGTTAGTGGTTATAAACTTAGTCAAATACAAAGTGCATTAAAGGATTCTCGTTCTCCAGATACTTGGAGAAACAAACTAAACAATACTAGACCTTCGGGAGTAACAACAGCAGAATTAAACATGCTTTTTGTATATATGACCAGTGCACTTAATAATCCACAGACATGCAAAGATTAAAAATAAAACATGCATGTTTGGCTATTTTGGCCATAGTGCTATATACTTCCTGTACTACTGAGCCTAATTCTTTTGATTTTTCCATTAAAATTATAAATGGGTCAAACCAAAGTTTTGTGATGGAGTTATATTCAATAGGTGATCTTTATCAATCAAACACGGTTAAGCCTGAAGGTTCTTATACTTGTACCTACTACGCAGAGTTTTTCTACGGATTTTCAGGATGTAACCAAAGTAATACCCGTTCTATAGACTCCATTATTATAAGATTTGAAAATGATAAAGGATATACATGTATTGACAGGAATTCTGGAGAAGTAAATCAAAATTGTATCCCCAAAAAAAGTTTTTTCATCGAAAATGAACAAACTTTTTCAAAAATTGGAGCAACAGATTATGAATTCCTCATTACCCAAGAAGACTTTGAAAACGCCTTTGAGTTGCCGGAGTAAATATGAATAAAACAAGTATCATATGCCGATTCAATATACAAACTTGTCCATCCCAAGCATTTTCTCAGTTCTTGCCAGAAGCTGTAGAAGGAACATACTTATGGAAAGCTGGGCCGAAGGAGTGGAGACCGTTGTGACCAATGATAGGTATAATAAGTTGCAACCTGGTTTTTATAGTGATTTACAAAATTTGGGTTGGAATAGTGATATACAAAGACAAAAAGCAACAGCAATGGATGAATATTCACCGATAGTAATTGATTTAGTGGATAACTTTAATCAAAATGTTAGAGACAGTAAATGGCCCGTTGATAAAGTTAATGGTTACACTTTACAACAAATACAGTCAGCCCTTAAAGGAAGTAGATATCCAAATACCTGGCGGAATAAGCTTAACAGTATTAGACCCAATGGTGTTTCCACGGCAGAATTAAACATCTTGTTCAAATATATGGACCAAATACCGCAAAATCCCCAGACATGCAAATAAGGCTTCGAACTGCTATTTTATTCATTTCTGCTCTATTTTTGAATCTGACCTCGTGTACAGACGAACCTGATTTGCCTGAATACACCGTTGTTTTTGTAAATACTTCTGGAAAATCGTTCACCATCTCAATGTTTTACAATGATTTTGGAACCCCTAGAATTTATGATGAATTTAGTTTGAGTGAATCTGAAGAATACAAGTGTTCTTATAAATCAGAATCTTTTTTAGGAATTCGAGGATGTTTAAATAATAATTCCAGGGGCGTAGACTCGTTACGCATAGTCTTCGATAATGGAAGAGGATATATCTGCGTCGACGAAGCATTAAGCATTCAGAACTTTTGTGCTAGAGATTTTTACACCAGTCATACAGACACTTTTGAAGAAATTGGTGAGAATATCTTCCAGGTTTCTATTAGCCAAAAAGACTTTGAAAACGCCTTTGAGTTGCCGGAGTAAATATGAATAAAACAAGTATCATATGCCGATTCAATATACAAACTTGTCCATCCCAAGCATTTTCTCAGTTCTTGCCAGAAGCTGTAGAAGGAACATACTTATGGAAAGCTGGGCCGAAGGAGTGGAAACGAAAGTGACAAATGATCGATATCTTGGATTAAGTGCTAATTACATAGCTACTGGAAGTATTAGAAATTACCGCCCATTAAACCTATTCAATTCAAATAAGCAGAATAAGGTGATTCGACATGGAAGTAATTATGAATATACTCCAATAGTCATTGACTTATTAGATGATTTTAATCAAAGAGAGAAACTTAATAGAAGAGAGTTGCCCATAGACAGAGTCAGAGGATATACACTAAGACAGATACAAACCTCTTTGAACCGTTCCCGTGGTCCTCATACTTGGAAAGAAAGATTAAAACACCAACACAATAACGTCACACAAAAGTATATTGATGAGCTTTTTGGGGTTTATATGTTTGAAAATTGTAGATAATTAATGTAAGTATGAAAATTATATTATCCTATTGATTTTAACAATTTTGCCAATGGCCTGTGGCATAATAGAAGACACCTCCGAGATAACTGTTACTTATACCTACATTTTAAAAAACCAAAGGGGAATTACATTGCAAATCACAAGTGATTTTGGGATAGCAGAACTTGTTTCGAATGGCAACTCATTCCAATGCGAGACAATTGCCAATCCTGGTTATATAGGAGGATTTTGTTCAGGTGACCTCGAGATTCGTATTCCCAACTCTGATAAGGGATATCACTGCGTAGGTAGTCCACTACCATCTAAAGGATTATGTTTTACAGACGATGACGGACTTTTTACAATATCTAGCGGCACTATTTTCACTGAAATTAAAACCCAAACCTATGAATATGTTTTAACAACAGAAATACTGGATGGGGTGTTTGGATTACCAAAGTAGAGCTTTAATGGAATGAAGTGATTGTTTATTTGACTACTATACCTGAATTGACCAATACCAGTCACCGAGAGATGGACCCAGGCATTTTCTCAGTTCTTGCCAGAAGCTGTAGAAGGAACATACTTATGGAAAGCTGGGCCGAAGGAGTGGAGACCGTTGTGACCAATGATAGGTACGATAGGTTTGATAATAGTTATTTTAGGGATACTAGAACAGATTACGATGGGTGGAATCTTGATAAACAAGAGGAATCACCAGATAAGATGGACGAATATACCCCTATCGTAATAGATTTGATAGATGTACATAACCAAAATACTGTGGACGATAATTATCCAAATGATGAAGTTAATGGTTATACGCTCAGGCAAATTCAAGATGCATTAAACCAAAGTAGGAGCTTCAGTACATGGAGAAATAAGTTGAATGCGAACCGTCCTTTGGGAGTCACGACCTATGAATTAACCGAAATTTTCAGCTATATGGATGTGGCGCGGCAAAACCAAAGGACATGCGATTAATTGAGAGGATATGTCTTTTTAAAATATTTTCCTTGGTGCTCTTTAATGGCTGTACCAGTGAACCAGAGCTTGTTGACTATAATATCGCGACGCGTAACTCTTCCAACAACAGCTTCGTTTTTGAACTATACGTCAATGGAGACTTATTTGAAAAGGCTGAGATTAATCCCTCTTCATCAAGAGAATGCTCTTATCCCTCTGAATTTTTCCGCGGCTTTTCTGGATGTAATAATAATAGGACCAAATCAGTGGACTCAGTGGTGATAAAGTTCGACAATGGAAATGGATACTTATGCTCAGCAAGAAATTTGCCAGGAACAAATACGGAATGTTTTACTGACAAAAAATTATTTCGAGCCGATGATAAAACTTTTCAAAAGTTAGGTGAAACAGAATACCTATTTGAAATTGTCCAGTTGGATTTCGAAAACGCCTTTGAGTTGCCGGAGTAAATATGAATAAAACAAGTATCATATACCGATTCAATATACAAACTTGTCCATCCCAAGCATTTCTCCATTATAGCCAGGGTTGCCAAAGGGATATGCTTATGGAAAGCTGGGCCGAAGGAGTGGAGACCGTTGTCACAAATAATCGTTATAAAAACTTAAACCCATCATATTTCAATAACAGTAATGATAATATTGGATGGAATTATCTGAGACAAAGGGATCGAATATTGGAAATGAACGAATACACACCAATAGTAGCAGATTTAATTGATGATTATAATCAGTCCGTTAAATACAGCTATCTTAATCCTAAACCCCCTTTGGACAGAGTGAGAAACTATAATCTACAACAGATACAAAAAGCCTTGGATAACTGCAGAACCATTGATTGCTGGGAAAGAAATTTAAAAATCTATTACCATAATTCGAGCGAACAACATTTGAGCGAACTCTTTAATTATATGAAGGGAGTGTTAAACAATAATAATCCTAACAGATGCGATTGATACGTTTAAGCTACTTTTTACTCATTTTCCTAGTATTGTCCTGTACTGATGAACCTAATGAAACCAATTTTAATGTTAGTATACAGAACAGTACTGAAAACTTATTGGAAATCAGAGCATATCTTGAAACGGAGAATGTCTTTACAGTGGCTTTAAATCCTGGAGATAATGGTCCATCTTGTAATTATATTGATGAAAACTTCAGAGGTATTTTTCTTAACAATTGTGGAATCGATTCTTTAGTGATGAAGTTTAACAATGACAAGGGATATATATCAACTGACACCAATTCTGGCAACTTTAATTTTTCCAAGATGAGAAATCCTCTTTTAGCAAATGGTGGATTTCAAAACAAAAGAAATATTTATGAATTCCTCATTACCCAAGAAGACTTTGAAAACGCCTTTGAGTTGCCGGAGTAAAAATAGGATACTACTCCAAAACCGCTTCTATGGGTTTCCCAGTAGTTCCATTAGGAAATGCCATGCCCAATAAAGTCGAAATGGTAGGTGCGATATCAGGAATTTCGGTTCTATTTACCGTAGTTCCTTGTTTGATTCCCTTCCCAAAGAACAACAAGGGTACGTGGGTATCATAAATCATGGGAGAACCATGGGTAGAGCCTGTTCTTCCATATTGGGCAAACCCAGGCCTGGGCACAAAAAGAACATCCCCGGAACGCTTTTGGTTATACCCTTTTTGCAAAATGTACGGAATACCGGATGTATATTCGTTTTGCCACATCTGAAATGCTGTATATACCGTATTCACTTTATCATACCGCAAAAGTTCTAAAGCAATTTCTTCTTGGGCATCCGCCAAATCAATATCCAAATTTTCAATAACCTTGTGATTTAAGAACACTTGGAAATTGGAGATATTCCTTACTACGTCTATGGTACCGTACTTATAGCGTAAAAATTCATTGAACTTGCCACGCATACTGCCCATATCAATATAACCCGCTGGAATTTTTTGGTCCCTTAAGTAAGCGGGTACATGGACCGCTCCATGGTCTGCGGTCAAGAATACGGTATATTCCCCAACTCCCACCTTTTGGTCCAGGGTTTTCAGAATACGCTCCAAATCCAAATCTAATCGCAAATAGGTATCTTGAATCTCTTTGGAATTTACACCATATTTATGACCAATGTAATCGGTACTTGAATAGCTTATCGCCAGAAAATCGGTAGAAGTATCAGTTCCTAAACCTTCTTTTTCCAGTGCTTCCAGAGCAAAATCCGTGGTAATACTATTTCCATAAGGAGTATATTTCAATATTTCAAAATCTTTCTCTTTGTTTAAAAGATTTGGGGTACTATGCGGGAATGTTGGGCTTGCTTCCTCTTCAAAGGGTGTCTCATACGCATTATTGTCCGCACCACTTTCAACATAGAGACTGATATCTTTTAAGGTAGTCCATGCTTTCTTATACTGTTTTACCGCATCAGATGCATTAAAATTTATCACCCACTGGGGAAGTTGATCCATATAATAGGTACTGGTAATCCATTTCCCTAAGTCGTTCCCTTCAAACCAATAGGCTGCATTCGCCATATGTCCACCTGGCAATACAGCCCCTCTATCCTTTAAAGCCACCGCAATTACTTTACCCCGTTTTTGTGTATGCAAACGCAATTGATCGGTAACAGTTGTGGAGAGCATGCGGTGCGGGGACATCTTTCCAGCGTTTGAAGAAGTCCCTACAGAATTGTACTTACTGTCTCCGGCACAGTAAACCCCCAAGTCCTGGGTTTTATCATACCAATTGTTAGCAATAATCCCATGCATTTTGGGAGTGGTACCCGTGTAAATCGAAGCGTGGCCAGGACCAGTACTTGTAGGAGCATAATTAAAATGATGGTTTTTACAAGAAAAACCTTCCCGGACCAATCGTTTAAATCCGCCTTCACCATAGTGGTTCCAAAAACGGGTTAGATAATCATACCTCATTTGATCGACTACTATACCTACCACCAATTTTGGGGTTTGTGCAATTTCAAGGGGTTTTTCGTCGGGCACCTTTTTCTTGTTTCGCTGAGCCTGTAAACAACTACTGAAGATGAGCAATATAAAAGTTAGGAAAAGTGAACTTCCTTTCATGGTAAGCGGTTTTATCAAATGCTAACAAAGCTATCTATTATTCGCCCCTTTTAAAATTTAAATCAAGGTTAAATACAGCGCAATATTCTTATTTTAGTCGCATGAATTATCTGGAAGCGATTGGAAAATACTTCATCATGGTTTGGGAAGTATTTAAAAAACCTACCAAATGGCCAATCATGCGGTCGCTGATACTTAAAGAAATCGATGAACTTATTTTTGGGTCGCTGGGCATAATCATTTTTATTGCTTTTTTTATTGGCGGAGTGGTGACCATACAAACCGCGTTGAACCTCAACAGTCCGCTCATTCCAAAAAGTTTGATAGGTTTTGCGACAAGACAATCCGTTATTCTGGAGTTTGCCCCCACCTTTACCTCCATTATTATGGCGGGAAAAGTCGGTTCCTACATTACCTCCAGCATAGGGACCATGAAGGTGACCGAACAAATTGATGCATTGGAGGTCATGGGGGTCAATTCGCTGAATTATCTGGTATTTCCAAAAATAATTGCCATGTTGATGTATCCCTTTGCGGTAGCTGTCGCCATGTTCGTTGGAATATTTGGGGGTTGGATTGCCGGGGCTTTCGGAGGGTATGCCCCAAGCGGTGAATTTGTGAAAGGTCTACAGCTCGACTTTATTCCATTTCATGTGACCTACGCCTTTATAAAAACTGTGGTTTTTGCTTTCATCATCGCTACCATTCCTTCCTACCATGGTTTTTACATGAAAGGGGGCGCTCTTGAAGTGGGAAAGGCCAGTACTACCTCTTTTGTCTGGACCAGCGTAGTGATCATTATTTTGAATTATATCCTTACACAACTATTATTGGGCTGATGATTGAAGTAGAAAACATCCATAAATCTTTTGGCGAAACCCATATTTTGAAAGGCATTACCACTTGTTTTGACCAAGGAAAAACCAATTTGGTCATTGGACAAAGTGGTTCAGGAAAGACCGTATTCCTGAAGTGCCTTTTAGGACTTTTTGAACCAGAGGAGGGCCAGATTTGCTATGATGGACAGTTCTACTCCGAACTCACCATAAGTCAGAGAAGGGATTTACGGCAAGAAATGGGCATGGTTTTTCAGGGTAGTGCTCTTTTCGATTCGATGACAGTAGAAGGAAATGTAATGTTTCCCTTGGAAATGTTCACGAAACAATCGCGGGCGGAAATGAAAGACCGTGTGGATTTTGTCCTGGAACGGGTGAATTTAGTGGATGCCCATAAAAAATTCCCCTCAGAAATATCAGGGGGTATGAAAAAACGTGTTGCCATTGCAAGGGCCATCGTCATGAATCCCAAATATTTGTTCTGTGATGAACCCAACTCGGGTTTGGACCCCAAAACCGCTATTCTGATAGACAACTTGATCCAAGAATTGACCAAAGAATACGATATCACGACGGTCATCAATACCCATGATATGAATTCTGTTATGGAAATCGGGGAGAAAATCATTTTTCTGAAAAATGGATTCAAAGAATGGGAAGGCACCAACAAAGAAGTGTTCAAAACTGACAACGAAGCTGTGACCAATTTTGTCTATTCCTCCGAACTCTTCAAAAAAGTTAGGCAAATGTACATTGAAGAACGAAATTGAAACCGTTACCATTTTTAAAATAGTAACCCAACCTTAAACTTAAAGAGTGGTTTTGTTCAGGATGATTGTTGAATTTCGCCAAAAGCGACATCATGAAATCCTATTTAGCCCTACCCTTCCTTTTTACATTTCTTGCCATTAGCTTTGCGCAAGTCAAACCAACCATCTACATCGACATTCCTACGGAGCAAAAACCTTGGAACCATATTGAATGGAATGCCTCCCCTGAGCAATTCCAATTTGCTATAGTAACCGATAGGACCGGTGGAAGGAGACCGGGAATTTTTGCAACGGGAGTTGAGAAATTAAATCTATTGCAACCTGAATTTGTAATGAGTGTCGGTGACCTGATAGACGGTTACACTCGTGACACAATTCAACTGAATGCAGAATGGAAGGAATTTCAGGGTTTTATCGAGAATCTTAAAGTACCCTTTTTCTATGTACCAGGAAACCACGATATCACCAATGAGGTCATGGAGCGAAAATGGAAAGAACTATTCGGAGTTTCCTATTATCATTTTGTCTATAAAGATGTACTCTTTTTGTGCCTTAACTCCGAAGATAACCTAAGAGGTGCTGGTAGAGGCACCATTGATGATGCACAGTACGAATACATAAGGAAGACTTTGGAAGAAAATACCGATGTCAAATGGACGCTGGTCTTTATCCACCAGCCCTTGTGGGTACAAGAAGACACCAAACGTTGGAAAGACGTGGAAACCCTGCTCCAAAATAGAAAGCATAATGTTTTTGCCGGGCATTACCACCGCTACTGGAAAACAGAAAGAAACAACGGTAAGTATATTGCCTTGGCCACTACGGGCGGTGGCAGTAGGTTGAGAGGCAAGGCCTACGGTGAATTCGATCATGTGGTTTGGGCCACCATGACCGATGAAGGACCTATTTTGGCCAATTTGTTCTTGGATGGTATTTGGAATGAAGACATTACCACAGAGGAATTGGTTGAACTCGTTCGGAACAGACCTTTCCCTGTCCGAATAGACCCGATTTATCTTGAAGAAAAACAACCGGAAACCATCTTGGCTCGTGTAAAGGCCACAAATAGCACAGACACCCGAATGCATGTTAAGCTAAAAGGGCAGGCCGATGATGTCTTTTTCTACCAACTGGAAAAGAATGAATTCATTGTTGAGCCCAACGACGTGACCATATTCAATCTTAAAATTTATAACATAAACAACAAGATGCTGGAGGAATTTTCAACCTTGAATATTGAAGCCGAGATCACCTACGAATTTAAGGACAGACCCAATGTAGCCTTCGCTTCGGACTTAAAATTCAAGCCTTTCTATAAATATGGGATACCTTCCATCTCAACAATAAAACTGGATGGAAACCTCAAAGAATGGGATATTCCTTGGACAACGGTTGACCATATAGACGGCGCTCCATTTGATTACAAGGATAAAGAGGACTGTTCCATCAAATTCGCCACGGCATTTGATAAAGACAATCTATATATCGCGGTTGATATCAAGGACGACGAATTTTACGTGGATGAAGAAGGCTCGTATTGGAATCAAGATGCGTTGATTCTTGACTTGGATGGCCGCCCAATTTCACTGAGCGCTTTTAATGAAGGGGAAGGCAGAGGTCGCGATTGGATAGCTTATCTACGGACATTTAAATCAGAAAAACCGGTATTTCGAGAAGATAGGTTACCGGTCAAAATATCCACTGTGCAAAAAAAGACCGAAGATGGGGTACAAATGGAAATTTCAATTCCAACCTCATATCTGGATAAAATGTACGGTAACTCCTGGTCTTCTTTACGTTTTGGAATTCGATATTATGATCATGATACGGATGACGCGGCAGCAACTACTCTATTTTGGCAGCCAGCATGGAACGAAAACGAAAACATTCCTGGTTCAGGAATGTTGTTCAAGGAATGATCAGTCAGCAATCCGGATTACCAAAGTGGTATCTTGGAGCCTTGTTTTCAACCATTGTGTCAACTTTTGATGTTCAGCTGTCTTCTGAGTTCTTCGGACATTGTCCTTCCACTTCACTTCAAAAACTGGAATAGTATCGGTTTTGTTGAAATCCGTTTGAATTTGATAGGCGAATCCAATGGAAGCTAAATCGGTGTAATTTATCTTGGCTTCGGAAACCACTTCCTGAAATGGAATCCGCATTCTTTCCAAATCCGTTAGCTCACGGACCTTGTTTTGTAGAAATGCAATTTGGGCCGTTCTGCTCAAAATATCCAGGGAATCCCTTTCCCGAAGTGCCTGCATGTATTTTAACTCATCCAAACTTGTATTTTTGGATTGATTTACGGTCACCACAGTATTTTTCAATCCGGAATAGTCTTTTAATCTAGAATTCAAAATCTGAAGTGTCGACTCTGGAATTTGATACTCTCCAAAAGAAAACAGTTCAATGCTACTTTCTCCATCCGCATTGTAGGAAAGATTCACGTTCCTTTTCAAATAGGAGGCATTGGGCAAACTCTCTAGCTCCGTGTTGACAAATTGTTGGGCATCCGCCGAAAATCGACTTTCCCGAAGTGCATAATAAAAGGTAAACCCTGCAGGAATCATAACCGCCAAACCTACCACAGAAGCTACCCGGGCAATAAACCTTCTCCTTCGGGAATTTGCATAGCGCACCATGGGAAACCGAAGATATTTGATGACCAGAAAGGTGGCCAAACCGATAAAAATAGTGTTAATGGTGAACAAATAGATGGCACCCCGGGCATATTGCAACTTCCCTATGGCCAAACCAAAACCTACGGTACACAGGGGCGGCATAAGCGCGGTAGCAATTGCAACCCCAAAAATAACACTGGCTATGGTACCCTTTTTGGCCCGGGCAATTACTAGGGCCAAACCGCCAAAAAAAGCGATAAGCACATCCCGAATATCTGGTTTGGTCCGGGCTAAGAGTTCAGAAGATTCATCGCGAAGTGGAAAAAAAGCGAAGAAAAGATAAGCCGTTAAAACACTCAGGACCACCATTACCACGAAGTTTTTTAAGGAACGTCGCAAGAGGTCAACGTCATTAATGGCCAAAGACATTCCCATACCCAAAATAGGACCCATCAAGGGAGAAATCAACATGGCTCCAATAACTACCGCCGTGGAATTGGCGTTCAAACCAATGGAAGCTATAAAAATAGAGCAAATCAATATCCATGAGGTATGTCCTTTGAATGGAATGTCAGCAATAATCGATTCCCTCGTAGCAACGGGATCGGTATTACTGCGTATTTCGAGCAGCTCCGTAGCAAATTTTCGGACACTTCCCAAGAGTCCTTTGAAGTCCTTTTTTACCTCCTCCGAACTGGCTTCCGTTGGATTTTCATCTTCCTTAAATAAATTTTGACTCATAGTTTAAGCGTAATGTTCCCCAAAAGTGTCGCTTATTTCACCTCGAACTTTTTTGATGTCCTGTTGTTTGGATTTGGGGTAAATCAACAGTACATCTTCCTTATCCACAATAATGTAGTCTTCCAAACCATCAACCACGACCACTTTATTGGTCGCTGTGCGTATCATGTTGTTCTTTGCATTGACCAACACGGTTCTGCAGTTCACAGTAGCATTTTCTGCACTATCCTTGTCCAACTTATCATATAATGCACCCCATGTCCCCAAATCGTTCCAGTCAAAACTGGCGGGTAACGTAAAAATAGATTGGGACCGTTCCAATATAGCATAATCGATGGATATGTTTTCCGCCCTTTCATAGTTTTCCTGGATGAATTCTGGCTCATCAGGCGTGTTATAACAGGAATATCCCTCCTGAAACAGCTTGTATTGACCGGGCTGATACTTCTTGAAAGCTCCTACAATGGTCTCCACACCCCACATAAATATCCCGGCATTCCATAAGAAGTTACCTTGTTTCAGAAACTCTCTGGCCGTTTTATAGTCAGGTTTCTCCCGAAATTGAATCACTTTTTTCAATTTTTGGTCACTTTCCTTCTCAAATTCGATGTACCCAAATCCCGTATTTGGGAAAGTAGGTCGAATGCCCAAAGTACAGAGAACAGCCTCCTTTTCACACTTGTCAAAACAAGTTTTTACGTCATGGGCAAAGGCATTCTCATCCTCAATCCAATGATCGCTGGGTGCCACGATCATTACCGCATTGGGATTCATTTTCTGAATTTTGAGGGAGGCGTACAGAATACAGGGCGAAGTATTCCGCATGGCGGGTTCCAAAACCACTTGGTCCTGGGTCACCATGGGCAACTGCTCCAATACAATGGCATTGTACATTTCATTGGTCAAAATCAGGATATTCTCAGTAGGAACAAACCGATTGAGACGTTCAAATGTTTTTTGAATCAGGGTTTGACCCGTTCCCAACATATCATGAAATTGTTTGGGATACGAAGATGTGCTCACAGGCCAAAATCTCGATCCCACGCCTCCTGCCATCAAGACGGCATAATAATTTTTATTCATCCTTAATATGGTTTTACTGGCATCTTCAACTTGAAGAAGTACCTGCTACAAAATGCGTACAGAATTTATCCCCTGTTCTCGAAACGGTCTTTATTTTGTATTTACGATATCATTTCGACCTCTGCATTGGGCTGAAACAAATATACTTTGCCCGTGCCCAATTCCACACATTCATACCGCTTTATTCGCTTTTCACCTTTCTTGAACAATTTACCGTTGTAGAGACGGAAAGTGCTCCCCAATGGCAGTTCGTAAACATATTGGTTACTTCTTTCTTCAAGGTCAAAAGCTTTGAGCGCTATAGCCAATCGCGCATCTGTGCTGCTACTTGCCTTTGGGTTTTTAAAATGATTGGCAATTAAAGGGAGTAGTTGCGAAGGGAAAATATCAGGTCGGATAAAGGGCAACATCAATTGTTGAAAGGTTTTTTTCCACTCTTTTCCATGGGGCTTGATAAATCGACCATAAGTTTCAAAAGCCACTAAATGGGCAATCTCATGAATTAAAGTGATAAGAAATCGATATTTATTCAAGGAGGCATTTACCGTAATTTGATGCCTCCCTTCTGGCAGTTTCCGATAATCTCCATGTCTTGTAACCCTATGGTTTACGATTTTCAGGTGCACTTCGTACGCTTTGATCAATTCAAAACAAGGCTTCACGGCCCCTTGGGGCAAATATTTGCTCAAGGTAACATTCACATTTTCAAAAGTACAGCTTTATGGAACATGTTGGATTTATGGTGTACTATTGCTCACCTGCAACAACTTTCCATTATACAAGTTATGTCCGGTAAGAGCAAAATTCACAATGTAGTTGGCCATTTCCTGAGCAGTGACCGGAGCTTCATATCCAGGAAAAGCTTCAGCCAGCATTTCGGTCTGTACCGCACCAATGGCCAGAACATTGAAACTGGGACCCGTTTCCTTAAATTCCTCTGCCCAGAGTTCCGTTAAAGTGATTACAGCTCCTTTACTTGAGCTGTAGGCGGAAAGTCCTGGAAATTTCATACTGCCTTGCACACCGCCCATCGAACTTACGGTAAGAACATGGCCCGTCTTGGCCATTTTTGGCAAAACATTTCGCGTTACCTCAGCAACCCCAAATACGTTCACTTCATAGACCTTTTTAAATTCCTCTGGAGAAGTTTCCAAGAAAGGTTTGTTCAGTAAGCTTCCTGCATTATTGATGAGCACATCTACCCTGGGCCAATCTTTTATAAAGGTAGCTAGGTCATTGTAATGTTCGGCGTTTCCTAAATCAAATGGAAAAGCATGCACATTGGGCAACTGTAAATCCAAAACGGGTCGGGCATTCCGCGACAAGGCCAAAATTTGATGTCCGCCTTGTGCAAAAAGCTTGACCAACTCAAAACCAATACCTCTGCTGGTACCTGTAATTATAATGTTGCCCATACTAAAAGTTTCTCCAATGCATTCCTAGTGAGATACCTGGTTAATTTATTTTGACTTCTTGCGTATTGGCATTTGCAATACCTTCTACAACGGGGATGAGCTTATTTACCAAAGTAGCCATGTGATTAAAATCCATTAACTCATTTTCATCGCCAACACGGTGATAAAAAGCAAAGTTTGTAAAATCAAAAGTACAGAAAGTATGCGAAGGAATACCAAATTCTTTGTGAAACGGGTAGTTATCCGATCTCTGGAACAGATTGAACTCTCTAGCGGTAGGTAGATATCCCACCAGGTTTTCTTGAGCATATTTATTGCTCACTTCCGCTAAGTTAGATTTCTTGAAACCGGTGATGTAAACCGTGTAGTCCTTTCCGCGTAAAGGCACTCCCGTCATCTCGAAGTTGAGCATGGTGTAGAGGTTCAAACTATCGGCTTTCATTCTCTTTGCCATGTGTTTTGAGCCCAACAATCCTTTTTCTTCTGCACTGAACAAAGCGAATATCAAACTCCTTTTATTGGTTCGGTTTGTACCAAAGTAACGGGCCAGTTCCATCACCGATGTTGTACCAGAAGCATTGTCATTGGCGCCATTGGCGATAGCGTCCCCATTTTCTATTTTGATGATGCCGATATGATCGTAATGCGCTCCGATCATAATGAATTCGTCCTTTAATTTTGGGTCGGAACCTGCTACCATCCCAACGACATTAAATGATGTTTTTCTGTAGTTGGATAGCGTATCTCGATATTCAGGATAGTATGGTGCGACTTTATAGGTTCTAAAATAATCTTCGATATATCTCGCCGCCATTTCGATACCCTCACTTCCCGAGTCACGCCCTTTTAAATCGTCTGAAGCCAGATACCCCATGATTTCTCCGATACGTTTCGTATCGGTAAATTGTAGGTGCTTTGCACCAGAAACTAAAGTAGTATCCTCCATTTTTTTATTAACCCTCTCAGTGCCATTTGGTTCTTTTACCATTGAAGTTTCCACCATATTAGTGGTACCACAACTAATTAGAAATAAGGGAAATAGAATAACGAATAGACTTTTCATAGTACTATTTTGAAGTTTTTAAAGTTAAAAAAAGCATCCAAAAATGGATGCTTTTTTATTTGTAGTGGGAATGCGCTATGCCAGCATAGTTACCGGATTTTCCAGATAGGCCCTCAAAGTCTGAAGGTATTGGGCGCCTGTGGCACCATCTACGGTTCTGTGGTCACATGCTAAAGTAACTTTCATGGTACTTCCCACTTTTATTTCTCCATTTTTTACCACTGGTTTTTCCACTATGGCACCAACGGACAATATAGCAGAATTCGGTTGATTTATTATGGATGTAAACTCTAGGATACCGAACATGCCCAAATTGGATACCGTGAATGTACTGCCTTCCATTTCCTCAGGCTTAATTTTTTTGGTACGCGCCCTACCGGCCAAATCTTTGACCGATGCGCCAATTTGGGTAAGACTCAATTGGTCGGCAAACTTGATCACAGGTACTACCAAGCCCTCATCTACGGCCACCGCTACACCCATATGGATATGGTGCTTGTATACGGTTGAGTCACCATTCCAAGTGGTATTTACTTGGGGATGTTTCTTTAAGGCCATGGCACATGCCTTTAGCACCATATCGTTAAAAGAAACCTTTGTATCTGGTAGACTATTGATTTGGGCCCTAGAGGCCTTGGCATTGTCCATATCTACCTCTATGGTAAGGTAGTAATGCGGTGCAGAAAATTTAGATTCTCCCAAACGTTTGGCAATAACCTTGCGCATGGTCGAATTCTTCACCTCTTCAATACTTTCCTCTCCTACAGCCAAACGAATAGGTGCCGTGGGGGACTCAACTTGTTGTTCTGCAGGTTCAACCGATGGAACCGGGACACTCGTTGGAGCCGCTTGATAATTTTCTACGTCCCGCTTAACAATTCTGCCATTATCCCCAGAACCTTTTAACTCATTGAGACTGATTCCCTTATCCTCAGCAATTTTTTTGGCGAGCGGAGATGCGAATATACGTTGCCCATCTGCGGCGGAGATTGTTTCCCCCGCTTTTTCTTCTTCCCCTTTCGGTTCAACTGCTGTGGTTTCCTCAGCAATTGCAGAAGTATCGGTACCCGCAGGTGCATTGAGGACGGCACTGACATCAGTACCTGCTGGACCAATAATGGCCAAAAGGGAATCAACTGGAGCACCTTCGCCCTCCTGGATTCCAATATGCAAGAGGGTTCCTGAATAAAAGGACTCAAATTCCATGGTGGCCTTGTCCGTCTCAATCTCTGCCAGAATATCGCCTTCTTCTACGGTATCCCCTACTTTCTTCAACCATGCGGCAACCGTTCCTTCTTCCATTGTGTCACTAAGTCTGGGCATATTGACAATCTCCACACCATCAGGGATTTCGGTAGGCGCAGAGGCGGTGGGGGTATTGATTTCTTCTTGGGTTTCCTCAGTTGGCTTGGATACTTCCACTATGGGGGTATCTGTATTTCCACCCCCGTTCAACAGCGCCGAGATGTCTTCACCTTCGTTCCCGATGATGGCCAAAAGGGAATCCACTGGAGCTCCATCTCCTTCTTCTATTCCGATATGTAAAAGCGTGCCCTCATGGAACGATTCGAATTCCATGGTGGCTTTATCCGTCTCTATTTCTGCAAGAATATCGCCTTCCTCTACCTTATCCCCTACTTTTTTGAGCCACTTCGCCACGGTACCTTCCTCCATGGTATCGCTCAATCTTGGCATATTGATTACTTCTGCCATCTACCTAAAGTTTATGTTGTAAAAATGGATAGTTCTCTTGTTCGTATACCGTATCGTACAGTTGATTGACCGGTGGGAAATCAGATTCCTCTGCAAATTTCTCACATTCTGAGACCAATTCCTTGACCCGTTTATCGATTCCCTTTATTTCCTCTTCATCCGCATAACCCTTCTCAAAAATGACATCTTTTACTTGGGATATAGGGTCAATCTTTTTGTATTCCTCAACCTCCTCCTTTGTCCTGTAATGCTGTGCATCAGACATGGAATGCCCGCGGTACCTGTAGGTTTTCATTTCCAGAAAAGTTGGTCCTCCACCTGTTCTGGCCCGCTCTACGGCCTTATCCACCTCTTTCGCTACTATGGCTGGGTCCATTCCATCCACTGGTCCACAGGGCATTTCGTAGCCCAGACCTAACTTCCAGATATCCGTGGAGTACGATGTCCTTTCAACCGAGGTCCCCATAGCGTATCCATTGTTTTCGCAAATAAATACCACAGGCAGTTGCCAGAGCATGGCCAGGTTGAACGCCTCGTGCAAAGAACCCTGTCTAACCGCACCATCTCCCATGTAACACAAAGTTACAGCGTCCCGTTTAAAGTACTTATCCGCAAACGCAAGTCCAGCTCCTAAGGGAATCTGACCTCCTACAATTCCATGACCTCCATAGAATCGGTGCTCTTTGGAAAAAATATGCATGGACCCCCCCATACCTTTGGAGGTGCCGGTTACTTTTCCGAACAATTCGGCCATTACTTTGCGGGGATCTACCCCCATACCGATGGGTTGAACGTGATTTCTATACGCGGTTATCATCCGGTCTTTAGTAAGGTCCATAGCATGTAATGAACCTGCAAGAACCGCCTCTTGTCCATTGTACAGATGTAGAAAACCTCTAACTTTTTGTTGGATATAGACAGCTGCCAGTTTGTCCTCAAACTTTCTCCAGAACAGCATATCCTCATACCACTTCAAATAAACTTCCTTGGTAATTTTTTTCATCAACAGTTTGCTTTATTGATATTCTTCGTTTTGAGAAGAAAAACAAAAATACATATATATCTCTTTTGTGAAAAAGAATTGAACACTAAGAATCCCCTAAAAATGAGTTGCCAAAAGCAAGGGGTAAAATGTCGCTAATGGAACCACATTTGAACACAGGTCCTTTTTCGCCTTGGAGCAATACGGAAATCGGGGATTTTTGTTTGACCTCATATTCAAATATGGCTTGCCTACAGTTGCCACAGGGACCCGCGGGAACATCAACGAGATGATTGTTGGAGGCTGCGCTTACGGCAATAGCTAGCATTCCCACTCCAGGATACAGGGCCCCGGCTTGAAAAACCGCTACGCGCTCCGCGCAAAGTCCAGAGGGGTAGGATGCATTTTCTTGATTGTTTCCAATGACCACCTCGCCATTTTCCATGAGCACCGCGGCACCTACCTGAAAATTGGAATAGGGGGCATAAGCACTTTTACGGGCCTTTATGGCCTTATCCAACAGACGTTTTTCAAAAGCGGGCAGTTCATTCTCATCATCATAAATAATGAGTTCAAATCCAAGGTGCTGTTTTTTCATACCTGTGCTGGCTATTTCCCAAAAATAAGAAAACCCGTTGATGGACGGGTTTTCTCTAAAAATATCTTAGAATTACTTTTTAATCGTTGAAAAACTCTTCTCCAAAATTGAAGGATAATGAGAATCGCAGGGTGTTCTCCAAGGGATTTCGAACCTGGGATGTTGAAAAAAGGTAGGACAAATCGATTTGTGCCGTTTTAAACTTAAAGCCAGCACCGAGTGTGAAAAACTGTCTGGCCCCTTTTTCCTCACTTTCGTTGAAATAGCCTCCGCGTAGCATAAATGCCTCTTGGAAGCGATATTCAGCTCCAAGTGCCCATGTCACCTCTTGAAGTTCTTCACTAAAACCATCGGGAGCATCTCCGAAAGATTCGAAAGCACCACTTAAAAATCCAATTTGTTGGTATTCATCATTATCTTCTGGACCAATGACGCCATCACCATTGAAATCCCGAGGAGTTGGAACTAAGAGCTTATTGAATTCGGTATGAACGCCCAAAACATTGTCTTGATCAAAAATAAAGTCGAAACCGGCGCCAAATTTTAAGTTGGTCGGCAAAAAATTCTCTTGTCCTTCCGCATCATACTGAATCTTGTTCCCAATATTGGAGATATTGAAACCGGCACGCCATCTACCATCAAAACTATTGTATGCAATTTCCCTGGAACGATAAAAACCAGCAATATCCACGGCGAATGCGTTGGCAGCTTGGGAATCTTGGGTAGCATCTTGAAATCTTAGGTTCGAGCTGATAAATCGACCTGCAATACCCATTGAAAAAGTAGGGCTCAGTTTTAAGGAATAGCTTCCATCTATGGCGAATTCGTTTGGATTTACCAAAGTAGCATCCTCATCAATGGTCTGGCGTAATTCAATCTCACCCAAACCAAAATAGCGTACAGAGAATGCAAATGCCCCTCTATTGTTGTTTAATTTATTGTAATAACTCGCGTTTAAAAGGGAAACGTCGTTTACAATGGTTTCCAAATAAGGTGTAAAACTAGCGGCAACACCACTTTTTTGTGTAGCAAAGGCAAACTTTGCAGGATTCCATTGCTGGGAAAAGATGTCAAAGGTAGTAGCCACGCCCATATCCCCCATCCCCGCTGCACGTGCATCCGAGGCAATGGTCAAAAACGGGACTGCTGTGGTGATGGCTCTTTCCTGCTGCGCACTGGCGCGCGAAAACACAATTAAAAGTATCACCAAAAGTAACTTCTTCATTTTTTAAGTTTAGCGTTAAAAATGTCGGGGCTATAACACCCTTAAGCTTCAAATAGTATTGAATATGTTACAACAAAACGTACTTTTCATTAAATTCTTGTAAACAAAAGTGCTTTTTTTGATTCAAGCCCTGCAAATAACTAGGATTGGTTCTATTGTTCTTAGGCGAAGGTAACTAATGCAAGCATGAAAAACTTAGGGGAACATACTAATTTATAAAAGAACACGTTTAGGGTAAAAACTAAGATTTTAGATTTGGCCGTTATTCTTGGATTACCATAAAATATAATAGCCAATTTTTCGTTTATAGTTTGTAAAATCAAAATCGAATTGAAGTAGTGTTAGGGTTATACCCCTAAAATAAAAAGTACTCAAGCCCAAATTATGAAAAAACATCTTATCAAAGTTGTACTTTCTTGTGCTGTTATTGTTGGAGGAATTTCCAGTTGTAAAAACTCATCATCCTCTTCATCTAAGAACATTTCAAGAGCCACAGGATGGAAAATCAACGCGAAAGAAGGAGGATTTCAATACAATTCCGACTTTAAGGAACAAGAAACACCACCTGGAACCGTGTTTATTGAAGGAGGCACTTTTACCAAGGGTAAGGTGCAAGATGATATTATGCATGATTGGAACAATACCCCTACCCAACAGCACGTGCAATCTTTCTACATGGATGAAACAGAGGTCACCAACGTGATGTACCTTGAATATTTGGATTATTTAAAGGCTGTTTATCCTCCTGAAAATCCGAACTATGCCAATATATATAAAGGAGCGCTTCCCGATACTTTGGTATGGAGAAACCGATTGGGTTTTAATGAGACCATGACGAACAACTATTTGAGACACCCTGCTTATGCCGAATATCCTGTAGTTGGTGTGAATTGGGTGCAGGCGTCACAATATGCAGAATGGCGGACGGACCGAGTGAACGAGGCCATGCTTGAGCGTGAAGGATTTCTGGCACAGGATGCAAAATACAAAGTATTGAACGGCGAGATTGGTGGTACTTTCAGTACGGAAGCGTACCTTAACAATCCTGAATCCGTGTATGGGGGTCAAATCGACTCCTTGCAGGGAAAGCAGAAAAAAGATTCTATCAATTCCTTTGCCAAGCGAAGTAGCGGGGTACTTCAACCGGAATACCGATTGCCTACCGAAACCGAATGGGAATACGCAGCACAGGCCCTTATTGGCTCAAGAGAATACAACAACTACCGCGGTAGAAAAAAATATCCGTGGGAAGGGGATTATACCCGTAACGGACAAAGAGTTGGTCGCGGTGATCAATTGGCCAACTTTAAGCAAGGAAAAGGGGACTATGGCGGTATAGCGGGTTGGTCTGACGATGGAGCAGATATTACCGCAGAGGTAAAATCGTACAAACCGAACGATTTTGGACTTTACGATATGGCCGGTAATGTTTCTGAGTGGGTAGCCGATGTGTATCGACCCATAGTTGATGATGAAATCAGTGATTTTAATTACTACAGAGGTAATGTCTATCTGAAAAAAGCTATAGGAGAGGACGGAAAGGTGGAAGTCCTTCGGGATGACATTGTGTACGACACCCTACCCAATGGTAAAATTGTAGCCGTTAATCTGCCAGGTGAAATCAAGGAAGTTCCCGTTGGAGATGAAGAAACGTATTTAAGGACCAACTTCTCTTCCAGTGACAACAGAGGATATCGCGATGGTGACCCGGGTTCATCCAGATTTTTCCAGCGCTTTAGCGATGAGGCAGATAACCGAAAAATGTATGATTCCCCCAAACATAAAGTGGAAAGGGATTCCACAGGAAAATTATTGCGCCAATACGATACTTCCAACTACAGGACTTCTTTGATAAACGATGAAGTCAGGGTATACAAAGGAGGTTCCTGGAGAGATAGAGCGTTTTGGTTGGACCCAGCGCAACGTAGATATTTGCCCCAATATATGGCAACTGACGATGTTGGCTTCAGATGCGCCATGTCCCGGGTAGGTTCAAAATCAAAATCCAAAAATAAAACGGTCCGGCATAAAAAAGCCAAATAAAATAGTTAGCAACCAAGTGCAAAGCCCTGATTCTTCATCAGGGCTTTTTTTTATCTTCGGCCCATGGATATAAATGAACTGTACTCCTTGTTTTTGAAGTATCCCCAGATATGTACGGATACGCGAAAAATACTGCCGAATTGTCTTTTCTTTGCACTAAAAGGCCCCAATTTTAATGGAAATACCTTTGCAAAAGAGGCACTGGAGCAAGGAGCTGCCTATGCCATTATCGATGAAAAGGATTTCAACTTTTCTGAAAAGTGTGTCGTAGTGGAGCACGTTCTGGAAACCCTTCAGAAACTATCTACCCATCATAGGAACAAAAGCAGTGCCCAAGTCATTTCATTAACTGGGAGCAATGGAAAAACAACCACCAAGGAACTGATCTTCAACGTTCTTTCAAAGAAATACAGAACCATTGCCACCCAGGGGAATCTCAACAACCATATTGGTGTTCCGCTAACCCTGCTGTCCATTAGGGAAGACACTGAAATAGCCGTTGTTGAAATGGGTGCCAACCACCAAAGGGAAATTGCATTTTTAAGTTCCATAGCACAACCCGATTTCGGTTACATTACCAATTTTGGCAAAGCACATTTGGAAGGATTTGGTGGAGTTGAGGGGGTAATCAAGGGCAAAAGTGAACTCTATGACCATTTGATGGCCAAAGATAAACACGTCTTTATGAATGCCGATGATCCCATTCAACTTAAAAAGCTCTCGGGATACATCAAAAAAATTGGCTTTAGCACTGCCGATTCTTCTTACTACCAGATTGAATTGAAAAATGAAGCCCCTTTCGTAACCCTTGAAATGGAAGGACTAAAAATTACAACACAGTTAATCGGGGACTATAATTTTACCAACTGTGCAGCCGCAGTGCTTATCGGAAAATATTTCAACGTTCCCCTAAAGGACATTAAGTTGGCTTTGGAAGAATACATTCCGCAGAACAATCGTTCCCAAATATTGGAAAAAAATGGTATTGGAATCGTTCTGGATGCCTATAATGCTAATCCAACCAGTATGGCCGTCGCCATCCAGAACTTTTACAAACTCAAGAAATTAGACCCGGTTCTTATTTTGGGGGACATGTTTGAATTGGGTGGGGCTTCTGCAAGCGAACATCAGGCTATAGTGGATATGGTCCAAGCATTGGGATTTACTGATGTGATTTTGGTAGGAACCCATTTTTCGAAGACCCAAACTGCATTTTCTAAATTTGAAACTTTCGAAGATTTAAAGAAATACCTTAAATCCCATCCCATAATCAAAGGCAACCTATTTATCAAGGGTTCCCGTGGAATGGCCCTGGAGCGCATATTGGAACTCCTGGGATAAAGAATATTTTAAATCATAAATCTTTCCAAAAATACGGTTTTCCCATAGCAAGAATGAAATGAATACCACAACCTTCGAACTAAAAGGTATCAAACAATCATTTAAGCATGGAAAAAAGTACCATAATTTTTGATGGGGAATGTAATCTCTGCAATGGTGTAGTCGGTTGGCTACTTCGTGAAACGGATTTGGGGATTTTTAATTTTGTTCCTTTTCAATCCAATCAAGGACAAAACTTATTGGAAATCCATGGTTTTAATACCCGCGAATTGGAAACTGTCATACTTTTGGATGACCAAGGTATACACACGCTATCGGATGGTTTTTTAAAAATACTGGCCAAAATTCCCACATGGTACCCATTTGCCAGTATTTTGAGCTATATCCCTAGATTTGTTCGAGACAGTATTTATAAAGGGGCGGCGAAGAACAGAGTACGTTGGTTTGGAAAATCCCAGGTTTGTACCGTTAGCATTTCATAAACTTGGTTTTATTGTTTTCCAAGAATTTGACTTTGCTTCATTACGACCAACTTTAGAAAACGGAAATACTTCAAATTACTGTAGAGATTGTATTTTTGGGGCATGAAAAAGAAAAAGCCCGATAATATCGTATTCAATGAAGAAGAACAGAAGTACGATGCCTTTTTAAAACCCTATGCCACGCAGCTAGGGGCGCCCAAAATAGAATCCAATAACCTATCGCCCTGGAAAAATAGTAACATTAGAAAAGTCAATAACTCGTTGAAAGCAGAATTTGATGAAGTCAAAGTGCAGTATGAAGAGCTAATGAAGCGCTACGAGTACAACAATTTGGTCTATGCGGCCAAGTTTTCTTTTCAACCTATTGTGGGAGAAACCTACCATCTGTACAAGAACAGGAACAACGAAGCGTTTCTTTCTATACTGGCACCCTATGAATGCACATTTCAGCATTTGGGCAGTTTCCGTTTGGGGTCCGATCATATTTGGGAAAAATTATAGTTCCCAAAGACATTTCCCACCGTATTTTATTGCCTGTGGTCTTGACGATCGGGTTAATGTAAGTGACCCGACCAAAAGTTACGATAACACTTATCGGAAAGAACCTCAAACCAGGGTAAAAATGGTAACTATAGGTTGATTTTCAACAAAGGGACCATAAAATGATACAGTTGCTCTCAAATTTTTTTCATACTGGAAAACCAGATGCCCGTGACCGAAACGCCAAGTTGTTGACGAAGTATCAAAAGTCCGGCCTAACGTTCTCCGAAGCAACACAGATAAAAGAAAAAGTCTATCAGGCCTTTGAACGGGATAAAGTATATAAGGATAATGAAATGGGACTGAATACACTGGCCAACCATATCCGAACAGACCGATATAAAGTGTCCCAAGTAATCAACGAACACATTGCTTTAAACTTTTATTCCCTTTTAAACCAGTATCGTTTAAAAGATGCCAAAAAGCTTCTTACCGAAAATCCTGACCTAAGCGTCAAAACCGTGATGTACCAGGTTGGGTTTAACAGCAAGACTTGTTTTTATGGTGCCTTTAAAAAGGAAACAGGGCTTAGCCCCAATAAATTCAGAAATCTGGCGAGACACGCTTCCTAGATTTGTCCTTCAAGGGACAAAATCAAAACCCACCCAAAAAATTCTAAGTAAACCTTGATTTACAATCCCAATTTCAACTTGTCCTTTTCGGCGAAATGAGGCCATTGTGCCCCATTGGTTTTAAGAGCGTTTTATGCTAAAAGTGGTTCTTCCCGTTTGGCAGGTCCCATTTTAAACTCCGTGCCGTTTTAGAAGCACTTTTCTATGGATTCTTTCCGATTGTTTTGTTCCCGCAATTGTAAAGGTAAGGCGGTGAGAGGCTTTACTACCTTAAAATTAGACTTTCCAGTAAGTTTTGTTTTCGTACAAGGGAGTGTTATTTGAATTAACTGTCAAACCACTTCTTCCCGCCTTCCTTTCTCAGTTGCATGAACTCAGTAGTACTAACAAAACTTTAACTCTATGAAAGTAAAGAAACTGTTTGGGACGCTTTTTACGTTGTTGTTCGCAACGGTGGCGCTATCCCAAGAAAAGACAATTACAGGAACGGTTACTGACCAAACCGGATTTCCGCTCCCCGGCGTGAACATCATTGTGGAAGGCACATCAAACGGAACCCAGACTGATTTTGACGGAAACTATACCATTACTGCCAACGAAGGACAAGCCCTGCTATTCACCTATCTCGGTCAAAAAACCGAGAGACGGGTGATTGGAGCATCAGATGTCATCAATTTGCAGATGGAAGAAGATGCACAAGCGCTACAGGAAGTTGTGGTAATCGGATATGGCAACCAAGAAGAGAAAAAAATCATTCAAAATGTAGGCATTGTCAAACAAGAAGCCATAGAAAATCTGCAGGTAGTTTCAGCGGACCAATTACTTCAAGGACAATCAGCAGGTACGCAGATAGTAAATGCATCTGGGGTATTGGGCTCCGCAGCCGTCATCAGGGTAAGGGGAGTGAACTCCATAAACTCAGGTAGTCAACCCCTTATTGTAATTGACGGAGTACCTATTACCGATACTGCGGGGAACACATTGAACCGAGGTGGCAATACCGGTATCAATCCCCTGTCTTATGTAAATCCAAATGACATTGAGTCCTTGACGGTTCTCAAAGATGCTGGAGCCACTTCCATTTACGGTTCAAGAGGAGCCAATGGCGTAATCCTGATTACCACAAAACGAGGTAGAAAGGGCGAAAAGACCACGGTAACCTTCGATATGAGCACCCAGTACTCCCAATCAACCGATGTGCCCGATATCTTGACGGCAGATGAGTTTAGACAATTTAAATCAGAGGTAGCTTCGCTTCAGCAAGGCAGTCCAGTAACCCCAGAAAGTTTGGGACTAGGGGCAATTGGTTCCGGAGGAACGGATTGGTTGGGAGGCGTTCAACGTACGGGTATCTCCCAAAATTATAATCTAGGTGTGAGAGGCGGTAGCGAAAAGACGTCCTTCTTTTTTGGACTTGATTTTCAGGACTCGGAGGGGTTCCTTATTGGAAATGACCAAGAAAGGGCAGGTGCACGTATCAATATTGATACTCAGGTAAATGACTGGTTGAAAGCCGGAATGAATCTCGGTATTACAAACAATCGTTTGAACCGTGTGGGTATTGAGAACAACATCAACGCACCATTTACAGCAGCCTTTTTACAAAGTCCGGTGGTGCCCGCATTTGATGATGATGGAAATTTCGTCCAGTCTGGATCTTTCATTCCCAACATTTTTGCCAGGGTAGCCTTAAATACTGACGAGTTGAAAACCTTTCGTGTAATTGGTAACGCCTTTACGGAAATCAGCCCACTTCCTGGACTTACCTGGAGGTCTGAGTTCGGTGTGGACAAATTGAACCTTGAAGAATTTGTAAGACAGGCGGAATTCAATACCCCAGGTGGTCTGGCGCAACAAATTTGGGTAAGTGAAGACCGCTGGTTGACCAATCAAACCATCAACTACAACAATACTTTCAATGATGACCATACGCTGACCGTACTTTTAGGCCTCAACTACGAAGAAACTTTACGAACCCGTTCAAACGTTTCTTCTACAGGTTTCTTAACAGATGACCTTAGGAACCTGGGTTCTGGGTCAACGCCCACTGTGTTGAACGGAGATCGCTTTCCATCCCGTCTCTTCGGTCTCTTTTCTAGGGTATCCTATGACTATAAAGGTAAATATTTGGTCGAAGGTTCTGTGAGACGTGATGGTTCATCCCGATTTGGGGCCAACAATCGCTTTGGATACTTCTGGTCTGCTGCGGCCGGTTGGGTTCTCTCGGAAGAAGCATTTATCCAGGATTTGAACTTTTTTGATTTTCTTTCTTTGCGTGCGAGTATAGGTACCGTGGGCAATGATAGATTGGGAACGTTTCCATCCTTAGGGCTGTTCAATGCAGGTGGATTTGGCGATTACAATGGGGAATCTGGGATAGTCCCGGCCCCAAATCCTGAAAATCCAGACTTGAAATGGGAAGAAAGTGAAACTATCGATATCGGTCTTAGGACCAGTTTTCTCAACGGGCGCATCAATTTTAACACCTCCTACTTTAAAAAGACCACGAGCGATCTCTTGTTAGCTCAAGCCTTACCCCCGCAAACAGGCTTTACCAACATCAACAGAAATGTGGGTGAGATGGAAAATTCCGGTTGGGAGTTTGAGTTGAGCACGGTCAACATACGCACTGAAAACTTTGAGTGGCGGACCAATTTTAACCTTACAACCATAGAAAACAAGGTATTGGCGTTAAATGAGGATGCCGCCACAGACCCCCAAGGTAGAAGAATTATCGATGGCCCCATTCAGCGAGCTATAGAAGGAGAATCCTTGAATAACTTCTTTTTGATTCGATATGTTGGGGTCAATCCACAGACCGGGGATGCTGAGTGGCTTGACGTCAATGGCAATGTAACCACAAACCCTAGTTCAGCCGACCGGGTTGTTACAGGGAGCCCTCTTCCCGATTTTTCAGGAGGTATGACCAACACCTTCTCCTACAAAGGTTTTGATCTTTCGGTACTAATGAATTATTCTTATGGAAATGAAGTAGTTATAGATGGGCTTCGATTTGCCGATGGGAATGACGCCATTGGCGGTATTGTCAATATTAGAAGGCAAAATTTAAACTTCTGGAGACAGCAGGGCGACAATGCCTTCCTGCCGAGTCCAACAAGTTCAACCTTTAATCTGTTCAACCAAAGGTCTTCCCAACAACAACTTGATGCTTCCTATTTAAGAATTAAGAACGTCACCCTTGGATATAACTTACCGCAGTCCGCCCTGGACAAGCTGGGAGGTGTTTTTACCGCTGTTCGAATATATGCCACGGGAACCAATCTATTTACCCTAAAAGCAGATGAAATGGATGGAATAGATCCTGAGGTAACCGATGATATTGATCCGCTGTTCCAGGGCGAATCGTTTTTTACCGCTCCACAAGCTCAGCTATATTCATTTGGAGCCCGATTAACCTTTTAAAAAATAATTATGAAAACAAGACAAATAATCACAATGCTTATCGGACTGACCCTTTTCTTCTCCTGTGAGGACCAATTGGTGGTTACCCCAGAGGATAATGTAGAGACAGCGACCGTATTTGCTACAAAAGGTTCCATCAACGGAGCCGTCGTTGGCATTTACAGTAAAAATCAAAGTGGTGACCTCAACGGAAATCCACAATTAATGTCAGACTTCATGTCGGACAACGTAAATTTTGTAGGGAGTTTTCCGTCCCTACAGGAAATCGATCAATTTGAAACGCTGGCGACCAATGCCACCATAGACAATATCTGGTTCGATGCCTATGAACTAATTGGTGCAGCCAATAACATTATTGTCAATTTGCCAAATGTGGATTTACTTGATCTTTCTGAAACCGAGAAAGCGCAGTTTATTGGTGAGGCAAAATTTCTCAGGGCATTTACCTACTTTCAATTGGTGAACCTTTTTGCCCAACCCTTTCAATTTAATGGGGGAACCAATTTTGGAGTACCCTTGTCTACCCAGGTATTCACACCAGAAAGTGAACTGTCCGACTTTCAATTGGAAAGGTCCACAGTAAATGAAGTGCATGCTTTTATTGAGCAAGACTTATTGGATGCCATAGCGACCTTACCCGATAGCAACGGTGAACGGGCAGAATCCGGGGCCGCCCGTGCGTTATTGGCTCGTCTGTATCTGTATCGGGAACAGTGGGCCGAAGCGGCCGATCTTGCCAATCAAGTCATTGCTTCAGGAGAATATTCATTGGCTCTAGATTACGATTTCTATGACGACAATCCCACTTCTTCTGAACATATTTTTGTGGTCATAAATACCCCCAACGACGGTCCCCAAGATGAGTCGGTCCCCGGTTCTGACGAGGTTTATGTAAACTTTTATAATCCAGCTCCCGGCGGAAGAGGCGATGCCCCTTTTAGCCAAGACTTAATAGATACCTTCGCCGCAGAATCTGGCGATAGAAGATTTGATGAGTTGTCCCAAGCTGCCTCGGATGCCGCAGGCAATGCTACTTTTTTCACTACTAAATATCCGGATATTGTAAACAATGCTTCAGATGGTATGGCCCTTCGTATCACCGAAATGTACCTAATCCGTGCCGAGGCAAACCTCCAGAACGCATCTACTGTGGGCGATACTCCTTTAAATGACATCAACCTACTCCGAAACCGGGCCGGTTTAGATGATTTGGACGCAGTGGATTTAGATGCGGTAGCATTAGAGCGCAGAAAAGAGTTATGCTTTGAAGGACATCGTAGAATGGATCTCCTAAGAAACAACTTGAACCTCAGACCCAGTGGGGGTCCCGAGTCCGCGCCTGGGGCCAATAAGGTCATTTTTCCTATTGTTGACGATGAAATCACCAACAACCCGAACATCACCCAGAACCCCGGAAATTTTTAATTTTATCGAAAAGGCCACCGTTCTATCCATTGGACGGTGGTATCTTTATTTCTAATACTATTTACTTGCCATGGTGAAAAAAACGAGATCCTTAGCACTTTTTTTACTATTGGGTTTACATGGGACTGCGCAAATCGCCCAGAACGCCAATACTACACTGAATGATTTGTCATTTTTTGTTGATGTCAACAATAGTAAATACAAAGATGCCGAGGGCTCAAAGTATCTGGACCAACAATTCACTCTAGCAAAAATCAACAACTTGGATAAGGTATACCCCGTTCGTTTTGACCTTGTTGACAATATCATGGAATTTAAGGTGAACGATAAGGACGTAAAAGGAGTGACCCCAAAACAAGCGTATCGCATCGTTTTCGTAGATGGTTCAGACCGGATTTTCACTAGTAAGACCATAATGGGGAGTTCCAATGATTTGGAAAGGTGTTTTTTGGAAGAGGTGCATGTTGGGGATGCCTTTTTGCTGTATAAAAGGCAGCGAAAAAAATTTCAAAAGGCCCAACCTGCGAAAAGTGGTTATGAGCAGGGGATATCCGCTAAATTTAAGGTCATGAATACGCTGTTTTATGTGGATTATGTTGAGGACAGCATTGACTACTTGTTGGAAATTCCCAGAACTAAAAAGAAAGTCAAATCCTTTTTTGGAGAAAGTGGTGATGCCCTAATCAAGTATGCAAAAAAGGAGCGCTTAGCATTTGATTCAAAGGAAAGCTTGGTCAAAATATTGGAATACCGTCAGCAAATCCGATAACTTCAGAATTTTAGCAAAAGACCGATAGGTTTTGGTAGGGTAGATTATTAAATTCGCAGTCCGAAAATCATTTTTTATGATCGCCACCATTTGTAGGAAAGCCCACTTTAACGCCGCCCATAGATTGCACAATCCGAATTGGAGCGATGAAAAAAATCAGGAGGTCTTCGGTAAATGCAACAGCCCCAACTATCATGGCCACAATTTTGATTTGGAGGTTAGGGTCCGAGGTAAAATAAATCCTGATACCGGATTTGTTATGGATTTGGCCGATTTGGGAAAACTGATAAAGAATGAGGTCGAAGCCCGTTTTGATCATAAAAACCTAAATGAGGATTGCCCAGAATTTCAAGATGTTTTTCCTACCACGGAGTATTTTGTAAAAGTGATATACGATATTCTTAAACCCAATCTATCCGAGGGCAACTTATTGCACATTACCTTACATGAAACTCAAAAGAACTCCGCTGAATATGGAGATTGGTAACAATTTTCCGATATTGCGGACCAAATTGAAGGGATATTAGCTCAGTTGGTTTAGAGCGCTGTCTTGACAGGGCAGAGGTCACTGGTTCGAATCCAGTATATCCCACCTTTGAAAAACCTTGGTGCAACCCAGGGTTTTTTGTTTTCTTCTTTGCCGATAGCGAGTAAAAAAACCAGGGTCCAGTAAGCTCGAAAATTTTCTCAAAATACTTTAAAACGTCTTTGGAATTTATCCCATCAAAAAGTCGAGCTATTTACCCTCTTCCGGGCTTTTTTGTTTTCTTACTCCATAGAAATAAAGGGAATGTTCGTCAATTTTAATATCAAAAACCTCTTCGATTGTTTCTTTTATACTTTGAATTCGCGGGTCACTAAATTCCAACACTTCTTCTGTATCCGTTAAGATAATATGGTCATGCTTGCTATTGAACAACGATTTTTCATACTTCGCAATGTTGTTTCCAAACTGATGCTTTCGCACCAAATGGCATTCCATGAGCAATTCCATGGTATTGTACAAGGTGGCGCGACTTACCCTATAGTTTTTGTTCTTCATTCGAATGTAAAAGGATTCGATGTCCAAATGTTCATCAGTATTATAGATTTCTTCCAAAATCGCATACCGCTCAGGGGTTTTTCGGTGTCCATGCTTTTCAAGAAAATTGGTGAACACATCTTTGATTATTTTGAAACTGCTTATACACGCCATTTTTAGGGGGATTTATGTATTCTGCTATCGAATATCGCTTACTTTAATAGAAACCAATTGGGTTTAAAAATCATATTTAAGATACGAGATGTATTAACTTCCAGCGGTCAATTTACTGGGTACAACGCCAAACTGTTTTTTAAAGGCGGTCGTAAAATGTTGGGGATTTTTATATCCAATTTTACGGGAAACCTCTTGAACGCTTAGCCCTTCTTCATACAGCATTGATTTAGCCGTTTCCAATCGCAAACCCTTCCAGTACTGAAAAACGGAAACACCAAAAAGTTCTTTAAAACCTTTCTTCAACGTATACTCGTTGGTGCCTACTTTTTTGGCCAGACCAATGAGGGTATCTGTCTTTTTGAAATTCATATCGAGCATTTCCTTTACGGCATACATCTTTTCGATGTCTTCCGGCTTTAGGCTTTGATGGGTCGTGTCTGAATTATAAGAATCAATCTGCTCCAGTTGCAACAGCAGAAGGGAAATTACCTTCGACTCTAAGAATATGCGTTTGAACAATCCTTTGCGTTCGCATTGGATAATTTCGTTGATGATGGTATACATCTCCAAGGTAATCGGATAGTTTCTTTGCGATAGAATCGCAGTCTTCTTGAACAACATGGATTTCTTAAACTCTTTGAACAACGTATTACCGTTGGGGATGTATTTTTCAAAAAAAGTTGGTGTCATATTGATTTCGAAAATACGAAGAGGGAAACGGGAGGACCATTCCGCCATACCCGTGAATCCATTGGTATAAAATATATTGTGACTTCCGGGTGAAAATTTAATGGTTTCCTTAAAGTAGTCCGAGCTGGCGGTCGTTGTCCCATGAAGTGCAAAGTGCATCTCAACCGTTTCAAAATCACTTTCAAAGTGAATGACCGTGTTTTTCGAGAGCTCCAAGTTTCCGTAACCAATATGGACCCCTTCAAAATAAACCTCTTTGTAGTTGCCCTCACCTAAAAAAATGTCTGCCGAAAAGGAGCGCTCCAAAATATCGGCATCACGATCTTTAAACCAATCAGGATAGTGTGCTTCGACAAGCATATCTTTCAAATCCGCATCATATATCCTGGTTTTCATAATTCCGTTTTGCGTAGGTTTTATTCCGCTTTGCGTAGCTGGTCTTATGGGCTTGAAACCTACATTTACTATATAAATTTAATTATTTATAATAAATCTAAATAACAACTGCCAACTTTTTACCAATGAATTCCAATAATATCTCTTTAATTATCATGCTGTTATTTTCAGTTTTGGCAACTGCACAAGAAAACACGCTCTCCGGAACTATCACCGATACCGAGGGAAACCCGATTTTGGGCGCCAACGTGTTTGTATTGGGCACGGGTCTGGGGGCCTCGACCGATATCGATGGTTTATACCGCATAGAAGGACTTAAAAAACAAAGGTATTTCTTACAAATTAGTTATTTAGGTTTTCAAACCCTTACCAAAAATATACAAGTTGATGAGGAAAGCATCTATGACTTTGTACTTTCCCAAACCTCTGACCAGCTGAATGAGGTGGTTGTAACCGCCAACCGAAGATTACAGGATATCCAAAAGACAGCTGCCTCCGTATCCGCTATAGGCATCAAGCAGGTGGAGCAGCTACAGGTCAAGCAATTTGGGGAGCTCAACAGTATTGCCCCGAACTTTCGAGCTTATGACGATGGAGGAACCGGTTCTTTTACCTTGATAGCCAGTCGTGGTATTTCTACCATTGATTTTGTTCCCACCATCGGGCTTTATGTTGACGAGGTGCCGTACTTCACCACTTTTGCCTTTCCACTATCCTTGAGCGATGTAGAGCAGATTGAAATTTTGAGGGGGCCACAGGGTACCCTTTACGGTAGGAACGCACTTGCCGGGGTAATTAAAATCACCTCGAAAAGACCCACAAATAGGTTAACGGGGTATGCCACGGTCGGTTTTGGAAACTTGAATTCCAAGGAGATTGGTTTTGGCATCAATACCCCAGTTGTAAAGGATAAACTGTTTTTTCGGGCCAACGCCAATATAACGGATAGGGACGGTTTTGTTCGAAATCTTTTTAATGGAAAGGACTTACAGAACCGTGAGGCACTCGATGCCAATTTCAGATTGAAATACTACACAAATGAACGATTGAGCATGTCCTTGCTCTACAACCTTCAAAGACGGGAGTCAGATGCGTATGCCTTTGCCTTGGCCTCACCGCCGAACAGTACGTTTCAAGATATTTTGGAAACAGCGCCCTTTGAGGTCAACTTCAATGAAGATGTTTTCAGAAACGTCTTAACCCAGAATGTAGCGTTTAACCTGAAATATGATTTTGATGGTTTCAGTCTTAATTCCATCACTTCCTACCAAAAGACCGATCAATCCCGATTGGACGAATTTGATTATACGGTCTTTGATATTCAATCGGCCATTAGCACATTCGACCTGGAAAACATAACCCAGGAAATACGACTTGCCTCTCTTGGCGAGAAAAATTTGAAGTGGACCACCGGTGTTTTTCTCTACAGGACCGATCGGGAAAATTTAGATCGTTTACGGGTTGGTACCGATGCTGGTATTTTAGATCCTGACCTTCTGCCCCTTATCCCTTATGAACAGGTGGACCGACCTGATGTGGAGCAGATGGGAATTGCCGTTTTTGGCCAAGCCACGTATGACATTACAAAAGCGTTCGCCATAACTGCCGGATTGCGCTACGACCATGAAGAAATTGATGCAGATGTCAACCGCGTTTTCACAAGCCCTGCCCTACCCGATGGTAGTTTTTCAGAGAGCGCTACATTCGATGCTTTTTCCCCTAAAGCAGCACTCGGTTTTCAAGCCAATGATGATGTATTTCTATTTGCCAATATCGCCAGGGGATTTCGTCCGGGCGGGGTGAATACCTTTGTTTCAGATCCCGGAAATGCTCCGTTCGACCCAGAGACCACTTGGAATTACGAAGCGGGTATTAAATCCAACCTGTTGGAAAACAGATTAAAACTCAACCTCACCGCATTCTATATCAATTATTCGGACCAACAGGTATTTACACTACTGAACTTGGAATCCTTCGATTTTGGTACTGACAACATAGGGGAATCCCGTAGTTTCGGTTTGGAGCTGGAAAGTGAGTGGGCCGCCACAAAAGGTTTGAATTTCACCCTCAACTTGGGCTACCTCAATACGGAAATAACCGATTATTCCACACTTAATCCCGCAACAGGGGAACCCACTAGTTTTGAAGGGAACAGTTTACCCAACTCCCCCGAATTTACGGGCAACCTAAACGTAAATTACATACAGCCCCTTACTAAAAAAATCAATTTTGAAACGAGCATCGATTATAACTATCAATCAGATGTGTTTTTTGACTTTGGTCAATTTCCGACACCCGAACTACCTACTGCGGAAAACGTCTTGATCCAAGAGGCCTACGGATTGCTCAATGGTCGTTTGGGGCTGACCTCCAAAAATCTGGATCTGTTCCTTTGGGGGAAAAACCTAACGGACGAAACCTACTTTAGCTATGGCTATGGGGTTGGTGGCTTCAATGCGGCATCCTTTGCACTACCTCGTACTTATGGAGTAACTTTAACGGGTAAATTTTAATCCAAATAAGTATGAAAGCTCATAGCGCAAGTTTATTGAATGCCATTTTATTAATCGGTTTATCCGCTTGGGGGTATCTGTCCTCCGAAACCCCATCCATTACAGCACTAATTCCAGCAATTATTGGATTGCTATTGGTACTGTGCAACAAAGGAGTGAAAAATGAGAACAAGGTAGTAGCCCATATTGCGGTCCTGTTGACGCTACTTGTCCTTATCGGACTGATAAAACCATTGACAGGCGCCCTGGGAAGAAACGATTCCATGGCCGTTATCCGTGTGGTCATCATGATTTTGAGTACCGTTGTTGCTCTTGTATTTTTCGTGAAGAGTTTTATCGATGCCCGTAAAAAAAGAGCGAAAGAGATGAACTGATATATGGCAGAAGTATGAACATCGTGGTTTACATCATTCGGTTTTTATTGGCTTTTCTTTTTATCTACGCAGGAATTGAAAAGTTGTTTTTACCCTATGATCCTTCGGTGTTTCGAACAGATGCTGCCGAGGCCGACCCTGTGTTCTTTACCTATTATGATTTGTTACAGGGTTCCGGTTACCTGTATTTTGTAGGATTTTTTCAACTGCTTTGCGGAACCCTGCTCATTTTTAAAAGAACCTATCTTCTAGGAAGTATCATGTTGGTTCCCTTGATTTTATGCCTTTTGATGACCCATGTGTTCTTCTCAAAATACCCTGTGTTCATCATTTTTGATTCGGTGATATTCAGTCTTAATCTGGTATTGCTCTTTCAAAGATTTAAAGACTGGAGACCTATGCTTTTTAAAGAACAAAACTCTTGGATTTAATGAGGTTTGCATTTGAAATATCGTTCATGGTCTTTTGGATAATAACATGTATCATTAGATACCCCTTTGCAAAGCGCAACAAATCGAACCAAATTGAAAAGGATAAAAAGGACACCCAAGAAAAATGGTTATTGGCCCTTGCCGCGTTGGGCATGATACTTTTTCCCGTACTCTACTTCGCGACACCGTGGTTAGACTTTGCGAATTATTATCTACCAAATGCTTTAGCATTTATGGGATTGTTATTACTACCCCCAGCAGGAATCCTATTCTACAAATCTCATAGCGACTTGGGACGCAATTGGTCCGCCGGTTCAGAAATTAGGGATAAACATACCCTAGTGAGCTCTGGTATATACAAATACATAAGACATCCCATGTACACCGCTATTTGGTTGTGGGTCATTGGTCAGGCCCTATTATTACAGAACTATATCGGCGGCTTGTCCGGACTATTGAGTTTTGGGCTCTTGTACTTTTTAAGGGTGCAAAAAGAAGAACAAATGATGGTGTCACAGTTCGGCAATCATTATGTGGCCTATAAACAAAAAACAAAACGTTTAATCCCCTATTTGTTTTAAATGGAAACTACGGAGAAAGACTTAGCCATATTTGAAGGGGACCGGGCGTTCAACTATGACAATTTTGTGCAACAGTGGATACCTAACTACGATTACTTTATGTCCGCAGTATCCCGACTCTTGTCCTCAGTTACTGAAAAGACCCTTCTTTCTGTAGGATGCGGTACTGGAAATGAGATTTTGGTTTTAAAGGAAACCGATGCAAAGTGGTCTGTTGTGGGGGTAGACCCATCACCTGAAATGATCGAAATTGCCCGAAAAAAATTAGCTCATTTAAAAAAGCTCAAATTGATTGTCGGTGAAGTGGAACATCTTGATTATCAAAATTATTTTGGCGCTGCTTCGTTGATTCTCGTATTGCATTTTATTCGATACCCCAAGGAAAAACTAAAACTCCTCACTGAAATTTATAACCGATTGAAGCCGGGCGCACCCCTTATTATTATGGGAATATTCGGAAATAAGGAACAACTGCGGGTCAACTTGGACGTGCTGCAATCCTTACTGCCCCAGGAATTGAGCCAAAAGGAGATTACTGAACGACTAGAACGGATTACTACTAGGTTGTACCGAACTTCAGAAAATGATTTGGTAAAGCTCTTGGTCCGTGCTGGTTTTCAAAAACCGACCCGTTTCTTTCAATGCAGTATTTATAGCGGATGGATTACCAGAAAAAACAGTTCATAATACCATTAGGATTTTAAAACAAAAAGTATCTTTTGAAACAACGACCTGACCAAAAACAATTCATTCTCACGGGAAACCTGACCAAGGTAATGTGGCAGCTATCCCTCCCTGCCATTTTCGGCATGGTTTTATATGGACTCAATGCCTTTATGGATACAATTTACATTGGCCAGTTATTGAATGAAACAGCATTATCCGGAGTTGCCTTGGCCTACCCCTTGACATCCATGGCCTTGGGCGTCGGTTCTTGGGTTGGGACAGGTGCAGGAAATCATCTCAGCGTATTATTGGGGAAAAATGATGTAGATAACTTAAAAAAAGTACTGCCCAACGCGACACTGCTCACCCTTCTGGGCAGTTTGCTCTTCGCAGTGCCCTGTTATCTCTTCGCGACCCCGCTCATCCAAATGATGGGAGGTACCGGGGAAATCCTGGATTACGGCGCACGTTATTTTAAAATCACGTTATTGGCCTTCCCACTTTGGGTGTACGGGCTACAGCTGAACATGGTAATTCGTGCTGAAGGTAAAATGATGACCGCCGCCTTATTTATGGCTTCCGGTTTGCTGATAAATCTGTTGCTTACCCCCTTGACCATTATTTATTTGGATATGGATGTTGATGGCGCAGCGTGGTCCACCAATATAGGAATGTTGGTGTATTGCGTTGTGGGGCATATCTATTTTGCCAGTGGAAAAGCTTCCTTTGAGCCTAACATAAATTCGATTTTCTACGATAAATCTGTCTTTCAGTCCATTCTAAAACTAGGTTTTCCCGGTTTTATTTTGAGTTTGATGGGCCTCATTCAGGCCATTGTTGTTTTCAATGCTGTGGTCAACTATGGAACAGACGAAGACCTGGCCTTTTTCGCAGCTGCCAATCGCATCCTCTTGTTTTTAATGACACCGCTTTTCGGTCTAATGCGTGCCTTGCAACCCGTTGAAGGAGTCAATTTTGGGGCAGGCCAGTATTCCAGGGTCAAACAAAGTTTCATACTTTTTTGCAAAACGGGAATCTGGTTGGTATTGCCTTTTTGGTTGTTTCTGATGGTATTCCCCCAGCTAGGGGTTCAAATGGTACTCCCAGACAAAATGATGAGTGCCCAAGACCTCTTAAATTTTAGGGTTTATATGGCCATTATTCCTTTTTTGCCCTTTGTTTTTATGGCCTTGACCCATCTACCAGCTATCGAACAGCCGAAATACGCCAGCATAATCGGTGTGGCACGGCAACTACTATTTTATGTTCCCGTAATGCTTTTACTTCCCAAATGGATGGGAATTAAAGGGGTCTATTACGGGTCTACTTTGATTGATGTTGTCGTAACCCTTTGGTTGGGATACATTGTATATAAAAGTTTTTTGAGCCTTAAGGAAGATTCCGCTTTAGGCGCGAAAATAAGCCCGAACAATTCGTGATTTATGAAGGTCCTTTTCAACATATTTAAGTGGACGGTCGGACTGATGCTGGTCTTCCTGATGGTCGGAGTGATATTTGAGCAAGTATCCCGGGTAAATCTCAATGCCAAAAGACCAGATAACAGTCAATTTGTTGACCTGATGGGCCGTCAAATCCACTTTGTGAAAAAAGGGAGAGGGGGGCCAACCGTGGTTTTCGAGTCGGGCTTGGGAGGTGACCATACCTATTGGACCGAAATACAAAAAGAAATAGCAAAACATACCACCACCCTCTCATACGATAGGGCAGGTATTTTTTGGAGCGACCCAATCGCTGAAAAGAGCTTAGGTGCCATCACCCAGGATTTAGAGACTGTTTTGGAGAAAACAGATTGCCCCAAACCTTACATTATAGTAGGACACTCATTTGCAGGAATCATCACGCGCCAATTTATCAAAGAAAATATAGACGACATTCAAGGAATAGTATGGATAGATGTTTCGCATCCTTCGCAATTAAAAGAGACCTCAGAAGAACTAATGGCGGCAGTACGCCCCCCCTCATTGCGCACCATCCGTTTTTTTGACGAAATCGGTGCGATTCGGCTGCTTTATACGCTTTTACCCTTTTCTTCGGAATTACCGAAAGAGCACTTTTACAACCAGCATGCAAAAGACTATTTCTATACCATTTACGAAGGTTTGTTCCAGGAGTATGAGAATGATGATACGCTCTTTGATGAAGCCTCCCAGATAAGTGATTTTAGCGAAATTCCCCTTACCATCGTTACCGCATCTTACCCCGATGGTATCGAATTTGTGGCAGATGCCAGACTCGCTAACCAGTATTTTAACATGCACCAACGCCTCCAGAAGGATTTGTTGAACCTTTCGACTGGAAGCAACCAGGTTTTTGCCACAAAAAGCGGACATCATGTCCCTTTACAGGAACCGGGACTTATACTAGAAGAAATCCAAAAACTTATAACTGTACCACTAGATAAACACATTACCTTATGAAACTTGAAATTAAAAACTTATCAAAGACCTACCCCAATGGGGTCCAGGCGTTAAAAAACGTTTCCTTGAGCATAGGTAAAGGGATGTTCGGTCTTCTAGGCCAAAATGGTGCCGGGAAATCGACCTTGATGCGAACGATCGCCACCCTTCAGGATCCTGATGCGGGTGAAATTGATTTTAACGGTATCGATGTATTGAAAAACCCGGAAGAATTACGAAAAGTACTCGGATATTTACCACAGGAATTCGGTGTTTATCCCAATGTATCCGCAAAAGAGTTGTTGCTGCACATTGCGGACATGAAAGGTATAACCCACCCTGGGGAACGAAAAGACCAGGTGGAAGCCTTGTTGCAACGTGTCAACCTCTATAACGTTAAAGACAAGAAGTTAAGTGGATATTCTGGGGGAATGAAACAGCGATTTGGCATTGCGCAAGCCTTACTTGCCAATCCACAACTTATTATTGTTGATGAACCCACAGCTGGTTTGGACCCCATGGAGCGCAATCGCTTCTACAACCTGCTTTCTGAACTGGGTGAAAATTCAGTTGTGATACTATCCACCCACATCGTAGAAGACGTGAGTACCCTTTGCAACGATATGGCCATTATTGGTGATGGCGAAGTTTTACTTACCGGAAGCCCATCGGAAATAGAAACTTCGTTGAATGGAAAGGTATGGGAAAAGCAAATCGATAAGTCTGAATACATTGGACATAAGGATAGATACAAGGTGATTTCCAACCACTTTCATTTAGGAAGGATGCTGGTCACCGTGGTTTCCGAAGATATGCCAGACAGCGATTTTTACAGAAAGTCGCCTGAGTTGGAAGATGCGTATTTCAATCTTTTATATGACCACCAAAAAATTACGGCATGATACTAAAAATAATCACATACGAGTTAAGGAAACGCTTCACAAGCTGGATCACCTTGTTATTTTTTGCCATGCTCATCTTCCAGGGGTTTTGGTACACGAAGGGGTTTTTTGATTATTATCCCAACGATGGACTTCTGATGAACGCCACTGCCATCGGTTATATGAATCTCTCCGCTTGCGGTATGCTCATGATCATAATTGTGGCCATTGTTACCGGTACCGCTTTGCACAAAGATTTGCAATATGGAACGGGTCAGTGGGTGTATGCCCTTCCCGTAAAAGAGAAATCTTTTTATGTGGGCCGTTTCCTATCCTCCTTCCTGTTCAATGTACTCCTGGCTTTGGGCTATGTAGTTGGGATCGCTTTATTGCCGTACAGTGGAATTGGAGAACCGGACCGATTTGGGGCAATACCTTGGGGCCAAATATTGCATGGGTTCTTTTTGCTCACCGTTCCCAATCTGTTTTTACTGACTTCACTGTTCTTTGTGGCCTTGGTCTTTACGCGGAGATTGGCCGCTGGCTATTTGGTCGTATTTGGAACTGTTATCGCTTTTCTGTTGATGCAGACTGTTTCCGAAGCATCCGGAATTACCCCTGCCCTTGCAATTGGAGATCCTTTTGGATATGTGTCCACCGATGGGCTCACGGGTCAGATGTCCTTGGAAGAACGAAATTTCGGATACTTGCCCTTTACGGGCTATTTGGTTTTGAATCGAGCGCTTTGGTTCAGCATCGCGATTGTTGCTTTTCTATTGTCCTATTTTAAATTCAGTTTTAAATCGTTTGGTAATAAAGTGGGTTCCAAGAAAAAAACACTCAAAGACGTATACGTCGCCCAAACAGAAAGTTTAAAAGCTACGTTGATTCCAAAATTATCATTCTCCACTGGCGACTTCATCAAAAAACTTTGGACTTTGGCCAAACTGGAGTTTCAAAATATTACACGACCTATGTCTTTTAAAATGATAATCGGAATCATAGTTTTAATGGAGATATTGCAGTCCCTGATGTGGAACGCCAGCTTTTACATTGGTCCGACCATGCCCTTGACCTCTACCATGACCCTGTTCCGCTTATCATTCGGGGTTTTTATCATGATGCTCATTATTATTTGGTCCGGTGAATTGTTTTTTAAGGACAGAGTGGTCAAAATAAGTGCCATTACGGATACCTTGCCCGTTCCCGTATGGGTTACTCAATTTTCGCGCTTTTTGGCTTTAGCGGGCATGGCTTTCATACTTGCTTTTTCGTTTATGGCGGTAGGTGTTATCGTTCAAGTTCTAAAAGGAGGTGCATCCCTAATGGAAGTAGGGCTTTTTGCCTACGACATGTTGGGATATAACTGGGGATGGTTGACCTATGTGCTCTGGATTGCTGTCGTATTTTTCATAGCCGGACTAACGGGAAACCGATTTCTGACCCATATTTTGAGCGTGGGTTCTTTTCTTTTGATCATCTTGGCCTTTGAGTTGGGCTTGGCCGAACAGGTTATTTTTGCGTATGCCGCTGTGCCGGGTCTCGAGGATTATTCGGAAATAAGTGAGTACGGAATATGGTATACTTCGGCAGTGTGGTACTTTTTAATGTGGACATTGGCTGCGATTACTTTTGTTTTGCTGGGCATTTACCTTTGGGACAGGGGAGCAGGAAAAAGCTGGCTCACCAAACTATCACTACGCGGAAAACAACTTAACTTGATGGGAAAGGTCGGGATTTTTGCCGCCTTGATCGCGTTCTTTGTACTGCAGTCCTTTATTGTAAAAAATGTCAACAAAAAAGGAAATTTCATACCAAGCGCTACATTGGAGGAGCTGGATGCCACCTATGAGCGGACCTATGGCTATTTGGCTGAAAGAGCCCATCCCAAGTACGCCCATCTGGATTTGCAATTTAATTTTTATCCCGAAAAGCGAAAAGCGTCTTACGTCGCGGATGTCCTTTTGATAAATCCATCTGACCGGCGGATTGATACCCTTTTCTTGAACACAAAACATGCAGTTGCGATAAATTCCGTATATCAGGAGGGTGAAATGTTGCAGGTCGTCAGACGAGATTCGGTACAACGTGTCTTTGGCTTTGCCCTGTCAAAACCGATGTTTCCGAAGGATACTGCCCTTGTTAAACTCAAAATGGTAAAAGACTACAAGGGTTTCACCCAAAGTGGAGCTGACCCACAAGCTGATTTGATGGCCAACGGCTCTTTTGGGGCCATAGCTGAATATTTACCGGTGATCGGTTATGATTCGGGTAGGGAATTGGACGAAAATCGAGTGAGATATGATCAGGGTTTGGCGAAATGGGAATCTCGATATCCGGAAATCAGGGATACAAAAGCACTGATGGAAAATCCGTTTGCCCCAGATGCACTCCGGGTCACAGGTTCGATAACTATTTCTACATCGGAAAATCAAGTGCCTTTTGCTCCAGGTCGCCTGCTTTCTACTTCAACCAAAAAGGGAAGGACGTCAAGAACCTACGAAATAGGATCCCCAACCTATTTTAACTGGTATTTGGGCAGCGCCAAGGTTGCGCAAAAGACTTTCAACTCGGGAAAAACAGGGATTTCCGTGTATGCTTCCCCAAAACATCCTTTCAACATCGACTTGTACGGAAAAGCTCTGGAAAAGGGAATAGACTACTTGAACAATGCATTTGGCGGATATCCTTATGAAGAAGTACGCCTTTTGGAAATCCCTTTCTATCAAGGGGAGTTTTTTGCATATCCCAACAGTATCGCCATATCCGAACGTGAAGGATGGTACGCCGATACCACAGGTATGAAGGAGCGGGCCTATATTTTTCAATCTACGGTAACGCAGTTGGCGAAGCACTGGATTCAGCATAATGTAAATATTGCGAATGTGCAAGGCGCCGAAATGCTATCGGTGGCCCTTCCCGAGAGCATTGGACTTCAAATACTTGAGAAGGAAATGGGACAAGAAGCTTTGGAACAGGTGATTGAAAAGAAAAGGGATTATGTAGGCCTGCACCAGGCCAACGAACCCAATAAGGAACCTCCTTTAATTTATGCGGATGGGGCTGATTATTTGGAACCACATAAGGGAGCCATCGCCTTGAACCGATTACAAAATATAATAGGAAGGGAAAAATACAATCGTGTGATACTCGATTTTATACAGAAAAAACCCGAAGAACAAAAAGTGTTTTTGGATTTGTACCAAAAATTATTGGATGCGGTACCCTTGGCCGAAAAAGAAAAGGTCGGTGATTTATTTGAACGTGTGAATATCCTTTAAAACAAAGGAGGTTGCGTAACCTGGAAAATCAAATTCCCATCGGTTCCATGTCGGGAAAAGCAATTCTTCTACTTTTTGGTTCCAGTAGGTTTTGTGCGTGTTCTCAGGAACGGATGAAATAGAAATTTGAAGCAGCTTCAATAGCAAGACGACAACCAGCACGGAATCACTGGACGGCTTTTGTAAGCTATGCTTTAGGGAAAGATGGCGAAAAACCAATGGTGGTCATCAAATATCAAGAAAAGCGGCCCGTTTAACCACTAAATGCTGGGTCAATGGACCAGGGTTATTCTTTGGTGCAATAGCGGGCTGATGAAAAAATAATCAAGAAGGATTACGTTTTGTAAAAAATAAGGAACGTGTAAAACGCTATTTAACATTACGACTCAAAAAGCAATTTCCATAAAACCTTAGCGGGAATTAAGGCGGGAAGAAAACTTGATTACCCAAGCGCGCTACAATAACTTGGCTTATTGGAATTCTTTAAATACCCAATCTTTTAAAAAAACCCTCTTTAAAGCTTTCTCCTATGGGAATCCTAATATCTTCAATTACAATTTTGCTCCTTTGGATGGATTTTATTTTACTGATGTTGACAAGAAAGGACTTATGAACCCGTATAAATTGTTCCGGGGGCAATTTCGCTTGAATATCCTTAAAGCTCATTAAGGTCAATATAGGTTTGGGGTGAATCGTATGTATTTTTAAATAGTCTTTTAAACCTTGGATGTATTTAATGTCTTCCATATTAATTTTGACCGTTTCGTATTCCGACTTCACAAAAAGGAAGTTTCCTCCACTTGGATTGCTGCCCGAAGAAGGGCTTACATTCTCATTACCTCTATTGGAAAGTTTGTTTACCTCCATCAACTTTTTAACCCTGTTGATTGCCTTGATAAAACGGACAAAGGGAATGGGTTTGACAAGATAGTCAGAAGCATTTAGGTCAAATCCTTGAATTGCATACTGGGGATAGGCTGTTGTAAATACGAAATGGGGTCTATGGTCAATGGACTTGATAAAATCTATTCCATTGATTTGAGGCATCTCTATATCCAAGAAGACCAAGTCAATTTTTTCTTTGGACAATACACTTATAGCTTCAAAAGGATTGGTAAACGAACCCAAAACATTGATTTCCCCCAAGTCCTCGCAGTAGGACTTTAATACACCGATGGCCAAAGGCTCATCATCAATAATTATGCATTGTATCATACCAGCTGTAGTTCTAGATTAACTGTATAGTTCCCATCATCCTTACAGATGAGCATGCTGTGTTCTTCTGGAAAAAGAATCTGCAATCGGTTTTTGATATTTTCCAGACCTATGCCGGAGCTTTCCAAATCTTTTTTATAAGGCCCGATCTTATTGATTACCTGAAAAAACAGCGTTTCAGAGATAATCTTGAGACTGATATCAACATAAGTGTCCCCCTTAAAATCCGTACCGTATTTGAATGCGTTCTCAACAAATGGTACCAGTAAGAGCGGAGCAATCAATTTATCATCATATTCTCCTGAAATTCTGAGTTTTACGTTCTTACTGTCCGACAAACGCAAAATTTGAAGTTGAACAAAATTCTTTATGTACTCTATTTCCTTGGTCAACGGTACCATTTCCTTTTTTGCCTCATACAACATATATCGCATTAACTCGGAAAGTGTTATGACCGCATGCGGGGCTTCTGAGGACTTATTCCTGACCAGACTATAAATGCTATTCAGGGAGTTGAACAAAAAGTGCGGATTCAACTGGGCACGGAGAAACTGGAGTTCGGTCTCTTTTCGACTCATTTCCTTGATACGACTCAGCTTTTCCCTTTTATATAAGTCTTTGGTAAGCCCCATAACACCTCCCAATAGAAAAAAGGAAAACGAGGAAATCGCCAACATGGCCATCGACATGCGTTTCAAAGGAGTAAAGTTGGTAACCCCCGTGAATTCAGATATTTTGGTCAAAGGACCTGTGGAAAAGTAGGTGTTCACTACAAGATTAAAAACAACAAGCAGTAGTACTGAAACCAAGATATATTGCCAAAGTCTTTTTTTTAACAAAAGAAAGGGCACCAAAAGAAGATAATTCACATAAGTTAAAAATGGTGCTACGATCATTCGCGGAAGAAACTCCAAATGCACCTCGCCAAACTGGGAAAAACTTAAGGCCATGGGAAAAGATACAAAGCACAACCAAACGATGAGATGAACATATACTTCTTTTATCCGTAACATAGCCAGCTTTTATAAAGTCCTTAAAATATGGAATCTTTTTTTGAATCAAACCTCAGAACACGTGTTAATTCCTCTTCCCGAATCACGGGTGATTTTTTCTTTCTGAGCTTTTGCAAGACGATGGTCCCCAACTGTTGTGCTATCTGTTCTGAAGGAATTCGTTGGTTCCCCTGAATCAGGGGCAATTTTTCCTGACGGATCAAGAGCCTATCTCCCTGGTATATCGAATATCTCCAACCTTCGTCATCGGTCAGACGCGTCACCGATAACTCTAACCCGTCCGTTAACTGGTTTTGCCAAAATCCCAGATACCGACTTTGATACCAGAAGAATAAAAGGCCGATAACAACAAATATCGTGATGTACAAAAAGATGTCCTTCAATTTCATCAGAGGAGGTTACAGTCTCTTTTATCAGTCATCCTCATCTTCCTCCTCTAACGGGAAAAATTCCCGATTATCGTCCAAGTACAGATTTCCGCTTCTACCTAAAGCCAGAAAAGCACGGGTTCCATCATAAAAACCAACGGAACCTTCCCGAGAAACTCCCTCGTAATTTGTTTTTTCCTCCCATAGATCGGTAGAAGGATCATATTCCCAAACACTACTTAAAGTACCTGTACCTCCGTTGCCACAAGCAATGTATCCTTTATCCCCTATCGGAAACCCTACTGCGTTGCTTCGCACTATGGTATAATCGTCATCATCATCAATATCAAGCAAAGCGATCCAAGAATCCGAGGTTAAATCAAACGCCCAGAAATCCGTTTGGTTCCGTCCGTTTGAGACCCCGGTGCCCATGTAGACCAAATTTCCAATCTTAAAGGTCGTGGCATTTCTTCGTTTGGTTCCTCCAAAACCCACTATCTCTGTCCAGGTATCTGTATTCGGATCGTATTTCCAAAAGTCTTTTCGGTCGTTGTCCCCGTCAAATCCGGTTCCAATATAACCATGAGTATCCGAACCAAAGCCCACGGCCCCTCTTCTTGGGTTGCCTTGAAAATCGGTTATCGGGGTCCAGGTGTTGGAAGCAGGAGTATATTTATAAAAGTCGGCCAGCTCATTGTCCCCATCGAAGCCAAGTCCCACATAACCTTCATCTCCAATTGTGAACGAGCTTGCGGCGCTACGGGCAATTCCGGGGAATGTTGCCCCTTGTGACCAAAAGTTCCCATCCATATCGTAAATCCAGAAATCGGTCAAATAGTCATCTCCATCATAACCTGTTCCCATATAGCCTTTGTTCCCTATACTAAATGCAGCAGAGCTGCTTCTTGGGGTTCCATCCAATACGGAACGATCTATCCAATTGCCCAAATCCTCTTCATCCTCATCGCCAGAACAGCTAAGAAAGGCAAATACACAAAACATGGAAACAAAAACCCCCATCCTAGTTCTTGTCATAATGCAATTCATTGTTTTCATTGTTTCTATTTAAAATTGTACATAATTCCCATTGAAAAAAATAGTGATGATCCCTGCCCAAAATCATATAGTTGATCATCGGCACCATCCTGAATCTCAAAAGCGTCGACAAACTGGTATCCTATCCTTGTGGAAGTCGTAAAATTGGGTTGAAGTCTAAAATGATATCCCAGAGCCAATTGGGAACCAAACTGGACTAACTTGGTGTTCAACTGATCTACCAAACCCTCTATTTGAAGAGCGCTTGAAATATTGGTGTATGTCCCAGAAAATTCGTGCTCCAATATCAATTGATTCCTTTTGTTAACCTGCAATCCAATGGAATTGTATGGAAAACCCAGACTCAGAAGAATTCTTCGGAAAACACGTGCTTCGTAGTGGACCCAAGGTAATACGCTGGGACTACCGAATAAAGTATCGTAAAGAACACCGATACCCAATTGTTGCCTACCACTATGACCATCCGACCAAGTTTTGGAGATGGCGGCGTAGAAGTTCCAAAGAAAATCCTCATTGGAAAGGGAACTGGTCCAGGTTGAAGCAATGGTCGGTCGAAACGACAGGATTCCGGAAAGAGACCCCCCCATATCATATCGATACGCTAAGTCCAGCTGTAATTGATGAGACTGTTCCAACTCATTCAAAGGAAACAGTCCTTCTCTATCAAAAAAGTCGAAATCCCGTTTAAGATAGTCCAAGGATACCACCAATTTTTCAGAATTTTTCAAAATTCCCTGTCTAAAGCCAAGGGTCAAATTTGAAATTGTGGTATTTTCCATTTCGGTCCATACGCTATAGTCCATTATCGCAATTTCCCTTTGGGAACTGACTTTTTTGCTACTCAATACTATAAACATAACACACAAAACTCGACTCAACCTATCTTTTTGTTCAAAACTATTGGTGAGATTTTCGGCTTTGAAATATTATATACATGTCCGCTCCTTTTCTATACCAATTCGGGGTATTGATCGACCAACCCGCTATTTGCTGTTCAATCGAAGAAACAATGGATTTGTAGATACAAAAACCATCTAGGTCTAATTAACTCCAATCTTATTGGGCGTTTCAATTCTTTTGTTGGAGCTAAATGGATTTATTGCAATGAGGAGATTTATTTTTTCATCTGGACTTTTTGTCCTGATTCTTGCCTGTAGCATAGATACTTCAGAAATACCTACACTTGAAGTAGGACAGGATTTTGCCGACTCCAATGTCAGGGTCATTTTGTTGGACACCTTTACCGTTGCTGTTTCCACCATGAGATTTGATAGCATCATCACCTCTGGTACCAACCGAATTCTTGTGGGCCAATACAAGGATAGTTTTTTCGGTAACGTAAAAGCGTCCAGTTTTTTGGAACTATCACCACCGCTTTATGACCTTCCCTCCGATGCCGAATTGGACAGTGTGGGTCTTGTTTTGGGTTACGATAGATATTTCTACAGTGATACAACCCGGACATCCCATCTTAACATACATCTTCTATCGGACGATTTACGAACCGATGATGATATCTTCTACAACACCAGCAAAATCCCCTTTGATTCGATACCTCTGATAACACAGATTTATTTACCGGAACCCCAGGATGAGGATTCTTTGTTCATAAAACTGCCTTTTGCGTTTGGAGAACCGCTTTTTGAAGGGATTCGCGACAATGACATCAATGATGTGGAGGAACTCCGGGAGACCTTTCGTGGAATTACCATCCAACCGGGAAACGATGATGATTCGAGTGTCATTGGTTTCTCATCCAATTCCAGCAGGAGTTATATTCGGTTTTTCTATCGTATCCCACAAGAATTTGACGATGTGGAAAGCACGTTGGACTTTGCGATACAAACCAATGCACTAGAACCCAAAATATTCAACCGGATTCAAAATAGTCTGTTCGACCCGGTGTTGGATACACTTATCGATCAGGAAATCAACTTGCCTTCTGTACAATCCAATAATCGAAGTTTTATCCAGTCCGGCACGGGATATGCCTCGCGCATACAATTTCCTACGATAAAGCAGCTGTTCGACATACCTGGGGAAGGAACCATTCTCAGCGCTACCCTGCGTTTAAAACCACCACCCAGTACGTACAACGATAATCTTCCAATACGGGACTCATTGACCATATTGCTGGTAGATCAAAACAATAGGATAACCGAGCAACTATTTTTTGGAGGTCAACCTGTATTTGGCGTGGTCAACCAAGAATTGGAGGAATTTGACGATCTTATTTATGAAATTCCCATAGGGGTTTACGTGGATAGGGAACTGAATGAAACAAATTTTGTGGACGATGCATTCATTGTCTATCCGCCCGAATTTGGCCAAAGCGTGGACCGTGTTATTCTTGAAGGGGAGGAAGGCGATGACTTTAGCGCCAGTTTGGTACTAACCTATGCGATTTATGATGAGGATGAATAAAGGAAAACTATGCATATGGGCAGGGTTGGTGGCCATTTACTGTTCCCATTCCCAAACCAATAGATTAACAGGCTCGCCCTACTCACTTTTCGGCCTTGGCATTGAGAGCAGTTCCAATGTTGGAAAAAATGCGGCCTTAGGTGGAGGAGGCTTTGCCTTAAATAATCCCAATGCCATAAATATTCGTAATCCTGCCTCTTTCGGGACAGAAAGCACAAACTCCTTTGTTTTCGATATTGGTTTTTTGGGGGAACTGAGCACTATTCAAAACAACACCCTTGAAGAGAACCGGCTCGCCAGTAATTTTTCCAGCTTGGCCTTTTCTGCCAACATTGACGAAAAGTCCACATTTGCCCTGGCCGTGTTACCCTATTCGGATGTTGGCTACTCGCTTTTGGGCATTGAAAGTAATATAGAGGGTTCCTTTGATCAATTCAACAGCAATATTTTTGGAAGTGGGGCATTGAACAATTTCAATCTGAGCTATGGGCGAACCCTGTTCAAAGGTTTACGGTTGGGTGCCAAAATTTCATATTTGTTCGGAAACGTTGAGGAAACTGAAATCGTGCAGAGTGGAATAAGCGGGCTTACCGTGGCAGAAACCAGCACGTACAGTGGAGTGCAATTGGGACTTGGACTGCAAGCGGACCTTACGAAACACATCAAATACGGAGGGGCCATCAATTTCCCCACGGAACTGTCAGGAACTCAAGATAGAACGGTCACTAAAATTTTAGATTTTACCCAAAGTCCGGTAGAATCTGAAACGGACATCCAGTTGGAAAAGTTTGAGTTGCCCTGGGAAATCCATAATGGTATTCTCATTAATCCATGGAAAAACCTATTTCTGAATTTTGATCATAGTTTTAGGGCCTGGGATATTACGCAACAACAGGACAACATTGGTGAGTTCGTGGACCAAAATATCTTTTCCATGGGTGCTGAGTTCAACATTGATACCAATGGTCTTAAATATATTCAAAGGATGCAATTTAGAACGGGCTATTACTATGACACGGGGTACCTATCCATTCGGGGAGAGAACATCTCAAGTCGCGGCATTTCATTTGGTATCGGATTTCCATTCGGTAGGGGCAATAGCTCTATGCTCAATTTTTCATACACCAATATGGATAGAGGAAGTACCAACACGATATTGGTGCAGGAGAACATCCATTCCATAAATATCAATATTAGCCTGAAAGATATTTGGTTCTTAAAACGAAAAATCAACTAGTGCGTACATTTTTTAGACCAACTTTTGATTATTCCCTACGACCGCCATACTCGGCTTCATCGATACATTTATCGTATTGGTCTTTGCTTTGGCTCAGTAAGTATATTTTATTCTTCCATGGCGGGCACTAGGATATAGTTTCGCTTCCATCAAGTCTTTTCTATGAGAAATTTGATGGTATTTGTAGGTTTTCTGGTAATGGCATCTAGTGAAGCACAGTTGCCCATGACGCTGGGCAGTTCTAAAGAATTTGAACCCCTCAGTATCAATTATGGGCAACTTCCTGATTTAGGAAGAACCGAACTTCGAAATTATGGTATTAACCTGAACCTTGTTAAACCGCTAACCAAAGGAATTATTGGTTTAGGATTGGGATATCAACGTTTTGATTTCAACTTTAATGAATCCACGAATGCGCTGGAACTTTCGACTTTTGAAAAAATGAACACCATCAATGTGGGTATTTTTTATGTAAGACCATTAAAAAACAATTGGGGACTTCTCTTTTCAGGTGGAACTGCCTTGATGTCAAACTTTGCAGCTGGTATATCGGGAGAAGATTTCGTTTTTAACGCGCTTGTTGGATTTACTAAAAAATGGGGAGATGAAAACCGAAATTCCAACTTGCTCTTCGGTGCATTTTATGGGACCCAATTTGGCGAACCTACTGTTTTTCCGGCGATATCCTTTAATCAAAAACTCAACGAACGTTGGAGCTACTCCCTTGGCATTCCGGTAACGGGACTGACATATACAATCAATGAAACGCAAAGTATCTCTCTTCTGGCCTCACCACAAGGGATATTTGGGAATAACGCTGACGAAATCCCTGTCACCGGTAACAGGACCTTGAAAAACACCAAACTTCAGTTTAACGGAATACATACCCGACTTTCTTACCGTTTTCGGTTTACCGGTAACCTGGCATTTATTGGTGAGGCGGGCCTCTTTGCAAATCCCACTTTAAAAATCCTGGATAGTGCCAATGAAGCGATTTTTGATTTTGATCCTGAAAGTAGCACCTACTTCAATTTAGGACTTCGGTATGTCCTTCAAAAACAACAAAAAAACTCTACAAAATAACATGCTCACAAAAACCAGACTTCTTGTGTTTCTCACGATAGCGATGTTGTCACTGTCGGCTTCGGGGCAAGTAAAAATGAACGCTATGGAAATGGCAGAGTATCAAAACAATTTAATGAAATCAGAATTACATCTTGATACGGCACAGTTTGAAAAAGTGGAAGAACTCAATTTAAGATACTCCAAAAAAACCGCGGAACTTTTGAACAAAGAAGGTTCGATGTTCGGGAAAATAGGCGACATGAAAAAAATCAAAAAAGCGAAATACGCGGAACTTGAACAAATCTTGACCAAAGAACAAATGGAGGTGTACGAAGATGACGTAGAACCACAAATTCGTAAAACCCTACGAAAAAAAATGTCAGAAGAATGAAGAACCGGGTCAAAGTTCTATTGGGATCAGCCATTGTATTCCTTGGAATACTCGTATTTATCCTTATGCTGAAAAATGGCCGGAAACCTCAGCAGGAAGAAGTAAACAAACCAAGGAGGGTTTCAACCCGTTTGGTTGTCCCTGGGAATTTACCTTTTGTAATAGAGGCAACAGGATCCTTAATGGCCAAAAGAAAGATAGAACTTTACAGTGAGGTTCAAGGGGTACTAATCGCTACAGCCAAGGAATTCAAAGCGGGGAACGAATTTTATAAAAACCAGACCATCTTACAGGTCAATAGCGCAGAATTTGAAGCACAACTTTTAGCGAGCAGGAGTTCTTTTTTGAACAAAATTGCAAGTATGCTCCCGGATATGGAAGTTGAGTTTGCACAAAGCTCCCAAAATTGGCAGTCATATCTACAAGAATTTAAAGTGTACAGCTCTTTGGGCAACTTGCCGAAGCCCATGTCCGAATCTGAACGTTTGTTCTTGACCGGAAGAGGCATTTACGAAAACTTTTATACTGTAAAAAATCAAGAAGAAAGACTTTCAAAATATACACTGAAAGCTCCATTCAATGGGGTAGTTACCGAGTCTTTGGTCAATGAAGGAACGCTTGTACGAAGTGGACAGAAACTAGGGGAGTTTATAGACACCACCCTATTTGAAATTAAGTTAGAAGTACCTGCCCAATACGGTAACTATATAGAAGTTGGTAAAGAAGTTACATTGCGCACTTTGGACAATGGCCAAGAGCATCAAGGAAAAATTAGCAGGGTGAACGCAAAAATTGATCTAGATACCCAAACGATGACGGTTGTTGTCGAAATATCCGGTAAAACCCTCAAAGAGGGGCAATTCTTAAAAGGAATCATTTTTGGCGAAACAATAGAAAATGTGGTCAAAATTAACAACAATCTTCTGGTAGAAAACAATCAAGTATATGTTGTCAAAGACAGTATGCTCCAATTGCAGCCTGTTACCCCAATCAATTATTTGGGGGACAGCGTTGTGGTTCGGGGTCTTAAATCCAACACCCTATTGATTGATAAGGTATTGGCCAATGCCTATCCTGGTATGAAAGTAGTATTCTAAGCACGTTTACGATGAAAAAAATCATAGCGTATTTTATAAAATATCCAGTGGCGGTCAATATTTTCGTCCTCGGGTTTTTAATCTTTGGCTATTTTGGATTCCAACAACTCAACTCATCCATATTCCCACTTTCAGACCCAACCCTGATCAACGTGCAGGTTTCTTTCCCCGGTGCCTCGCCTAAAGAAGTTGAAGAGGGAGTTGTTGAGAAAATAGAGAGAAACCTAAAAGGTCTAGAAGGTATAGACCGCATTACCTCCATCTCTAAAGAAAACTCCGGTACTGTAAGTATTGAGGTATTGACCGATTTTGACATTAATCTGGTCTTGGATGAAGTCAAAAATGCCGTAGATAAAATTCCTTCCTTTCCCATTGGTTCGGAACCTCCGGTAGTAGAAAAGGTAAAACCCACGCGTCCCGGAATATCCTTTGTTCTAGTCGGCGATAATGTGCCATTGGGCATCCTCAAACGTACCGCCCAAGAAATAGAGGAAGATCTCTTAAGAATAGATGGTATTTCACAGGTGTCCCTTTCCGGTTTTCCAGAAGAAGAAATACAGATTTCAGTGACAGAACCGCGATTGCGAAGTTTAGATGTAACCTTTGACCAAATTTCAAATTCAATTTCCAACGCCAATGTTTTGGTCACTGGCGGCAGCGTTAAAACCAGCAACGAAGAATATACGCTTCGAGCAGAAAACGAGGTGAAGTATGCAGATAAATTGGGAGATATTGTGGTCAAATACAATGCTTCAGGAGGCAAAGTCCTGCTTAGGGATGTGGCGAATGCCATTGACACGTTTAACGAATCTCCAGACCTAATAAAATTCAATGGTAAAACCGCCATTGCAATTGCCATAACAAATACGAATTCAGAGGATCTTATCGGAAGCGCCGAGGCGGCTAGAAAGTATCGCGAAGCATTTAACGCCAAACACGACAATCTAGCTCTAGAAATCACTTCAGATTTTTCGGTGGTTATCGAGGACCGAATTGCACTTCTTTTGGAAAATGCCATTCTCGGAATGATTTTGGTTCTGCTCCTTCTCTCCTTTTTTCTGAGACCCCGTGTGGCATTTTGGGTCGCTTTTGGACTTCCAATTTCATTTTTTGGGATGTTTATCCTTCTCCCACATTTTAACGTGACCTTGAACATGCTATCCCTTTTTGGAATGATACTGGTCATTGGCATTTTAGTGGATGATGGGATTGTCATTGCAGAAAACATCTACTCCCGGCACGAAAAGGGAGAATCACATATTAAGGCAGCTGTAAACGGAACCATGGATGTTCTCGTACCCATATTGGCAGCTATTGCTACCACCATTTTGTCTTTTTCCATTTTCTTTTTTCTAGATGGACAAGTGGGCTCCTTCTTCGGGGATATAGCTGCTGTTGTTGCCATAACCCTGGCCGTTTCACTTATTGAGGCACTGATAATTCTGCCGTCACATTTAGCGCATTCCAAGGATTTGGAAAGGAAATCAAAGACGTACAAGTTCAATGTTTGGGGAAACAGCCTCATACGGTTCTTGAGGGACAGGCTTTATTCTCCAGCGCTACGGTTCACTTTAAAAAATAAGTTTATTTCGTTTTGTACGCTTTTGTTCTTCTTTATTTTGACCTTGGGAGCCTTTGCCTCCGGGATAATTAAATTGACCTTTTTCCCAAACAACGCAAGCGACCAGATTACGATTACCATCAATACCCCACAAGGAACCGGAGAGCGGGTCACTGATTCCCTCAGTATCTATGTGGAAGAAAAAATTTGGAAAGTGAATCAGGAGCTGGGCAAAAATGGACTTGGGAATCCGCACATCCAATCCTCTTTAAGGAAAGTGGGACCTAGTAGTTCACAGTCCTCAATTACCTTGAATCTAGCCCCAAGTGAAACCAGGACGTTGTCCTCATCGGACATAGCTAATCGTATCCGTGAAGAAGTTGGTGAAATACCTATGGCAGAGGAATTGAGTTTCGATTCCGGGAGAAATGTAGGCGGTAAACCCATTTCCATATCGCTCCAATCCAAAAACCTGGAAAGTTTGGAGCAAGCTAAAGCGATTGTTTACGCCGAGCTTAGAAAAAATCAGGACATCAAGGATATTGTGGATACAAGTCCACAGGGAGGCAAGGAATTAAAGCTGGAACTCAAGGAAAATGCAGAACTTATGGGAGTCACTTGGAACGACCTTATGGGACAAGTTCGCAGTGCTTTCTTTGGAAAAGAAGTACAACGCGTACAGCGCGGACAGGATGAAGTCAAAATATGGGTACGGTACGGTCCCAGTGATCGCTCCAGCCTAAACGATGTTCAAAACATACAGATTTCATCCCCAAAAGGACGAATTCCGCTTTCCGAGATTGCGACTTTTAGTGTACAAAGAGGTGAGGTTTCCATAAACCATCTAGACGGAATGCGGGAAGTTACCATAGAAGCCGACTTGGCAAATCCCAAGGCAAGTCCTACCGAAATTATGCAAGATTTGACCACTCGAATACCCCTACTACTTAAAGATAGCTACTCGGATGTAAATCTAGGTACAGAGGGTCAAAATCGTGAAGTGGACCGTATTACGGAATCAGCCACTAAAGTTCTTCCACTTATCATTTTTTTAATCTACGTTACCATTGTTTTTGCATTCCGGTCGTATAGCCAACCCCTTATCCTTTTGGCCATAGTCCCTTTTTGCCTTATCGGGGTCGCTTGGGGGCATTGGATACATGGCTTTCCGATGAGCATTCTTTCTTATTTGGGCATTATCGGACTTATCGGGATTGTAGTAAATGATGGCTTGGTCTTTACGGGGAGGTTCAACGATTTTTTAAAAGAAGGTCTTCCCTTTGATGAAGCACTTTATGAGACGGGGCGAGCACGTTTCCGAGCAATTTTCCTTACCTCCATTACTACGATTGCGGGACTCGCCCCTTTAATGCTGGAACGTAGTCTCCAAGCGCAGTTTTTGATTCCCATGGCCATTTCCATATCCTACGGCATTGCTGTTGCCACTTTGCTCACGCTTTTCTTGTTGCCTATCCTTTTGTCAGTTTCGAATGGTATAAAGGTTTTTGCAAATTATCTCATAACTGGAAAAAAACCAGCTCGGGAAGAAGTGGAACGTGCCATTAAAGAATTAAAAGTGGACCATGTTGATATTTAGAACAGTACTTTTTTCCGTTTTATGTACCTCCGTTGCTATTGCCCAGAAGACGCTTACTATGGATGAAGCCCTAGCCATTGCCCTAAAAAATAACTACGATTTAAAAATTGCAAAAAATAACACGGCATTGGCAAATATTGAAGCAGGTACTTTAAACAGCGGATATGTCCCAAAGGTCACCGCCGCAGCGGGGGTAAACTATTCAGATGAAAATCAAAACGTGTTATTTTTGGATGAAACCACAACATCTGTGAATGGCGCCGTAACTGAATCGTATAATGCGTCCATAACCGCAGAGTATGTTATTTTTGACGGTTTGGTCCGAAAATTTACGCACCAAAACAACCAAGGCAATTTAAATTTGGCCAAGTTGCAGGAGAGGCAACAAATCGAAAATAACATCATTTCCATTTACAATGCCTATTTCAACCTCGCCCTTCAAAAACAGGTAGTGGAAAACTTGAAACGTAACATTGAGAATTCTACGGACAGATTAGATCGTGCCGGCAGAAAACTGAAATACGGGCAAGGTACCAAATTGGATCAGCTTAATGCCGAGGTTGACCTGAACAATGACAGTATTTCCTATGTGGAGGCATTTCGGGATCTAAACAACTTAAAGCGCGACCTGAACCTACTGCTTGGCCGAAATGTGGCGACAGATTTCAATGTGGACACCACAGTAACTTTCAAACCTGTCTTAGATAAACAATTTATACTGGAATCCGCTGAAAAGGAGAACATCCAAGTACTTTTGGCCGATCAGAATATTTTATTGAGCGATTTGAACTTAAAAATCAATAGGGCCCAATTTTTACCCAAAGTAGTTGGTACGGGTTCCTATCGATGGAACGAAAGCCAAAATCCGCCGACATCTTTTGCGTTGGCCAACGAATCTTACGGCATCAATCTTGGGTTGAATCTCTCTTGGAACATCTTTGACGGTAGTGCCGCGACACGCATAAAAACCTCAAAAATTACAAGAGAAAATCGGAAAATAGAACTGAATAAGGTAAAAGAGCAGCTCTTAACAGATGTGTTGAATGCCTACGAAAGCTACCAGATTGCACAATATTCGTTACAAGCGGAAGAAAACAACCTTAAAATCAATGAACTGAACTTCACCAGAACAAAACGAGAATACGCTTTGGGTCAGATTACTTCCATTGAATTCAGACAGGCCCAGATTAACCTTTTCAATGCTCGAAATAATCAAGCTAGGGCTAAATACGATTTGAAGATAGCAGAAGTACAGCTTCTGCAATTGGGGGGATTGTTGGTTTGACCCAGCGAATCTCTTTTCAAATCCTAGCTATCGTTTTTTGGGAATTAGCGGGATTTTTAAACTATGGATTCGTATTTCTTATGTCCAACTCCTTGAATGCAATTCAGGTTTTGCTGAAAACACTACTAATAAAGTTTAATCCATTTGAACACTGCTAGTGTTTATATCAGAATTTTTCCACACTTAAGACAATAAAAAAACCCTGTCGAAATTGGACAAGGTTTTAAAGTATTCGCTACTGAAAGTAGCGTAATGTGGGCCCTACTGGATTCGAACCAGTGACCCCCTGCTTGTAAGGCAGGTGCTCTGAACCAACTGAGCTAAGAGCCCGCACCATTTTTTAAATGGGAGTGCAAATATAGTATCATTTTCCGTTTTGCAAAAAGAAAACCCCTAAAATATCAAAGTACTTCAGCGACCACAAAGGTGCTGCCTCCAACAAAGACAAGATCGTTTGCCTTCGCCATTTTTTTTGCCGCTTTAAATCCTTCTTCCACGCACGAATAAACTTTACCGATTAGCCCAAATTGTAGGGCTTTCTTCTGAAGAACATCGGCTGGGAGTCCTCTGGTTATTATGGGTTTTACAAAGTAATACTGTGCTTTTTTTGGAAAAAGGGGCAATATATCTTCCAATTTTTTTTCCATTACAAATCCAATGACTACATGCAGATTTTCAAACTTTTGGTCCCGGATTTGCGCGAGTACTGCCTTAAGACCTTCTTGATTATGGGCAGTATCACAGATGACCGTTGGATTCTTTTCCAACACCTGCCATCTTCCTTGTAAACCAGTATTCTTTACCACATTCGCCAGACCTCTTTCCAGATGTTTCTCAGAGACTGTAAAGCCTTTTAAAACAGCTATCACACACCGGACACCTCTGCTATTTTTTTGTTGGTATGCGCCTAAAAGGTCAGTAGGGTAGGATTTCATCTCCAATTCTTGGGCAAAATATATTTTGGATTTTCGCTGAGCAGCGATCAGACGAAAGATTTCTGCGGTTTCCGTCTGTCTTTCACTTATGACAACTGGAACGTTCGGTTTTATGATACCTGCCTTTTCAAAAGCAATTTTTTCCAGTGTATTGCCCAAAATGTCCATGTGGTCATACCCAATATTGGTAATCAGGGAAACTTCTGGAGTTATGATGTTGGTTGAATCAAAACGACCTCCGAGGCCAACCTCCACGACAGCGATATCAACTTTTTCTTCTTTGAAATACCTAAAAGCCATTCCTACGGTCATTTCAAAAAAAGACAGCGCATTATCCGTTAAATAGGACTGGTGTTTTTGAACAAATCCTGTCACAAATTTCTTTGACACAGTTTCACCATTTATGCGAATACGTTCCCTAAAATCTTTTAGGTGCGGAGAGGTATACAGTCCCACCTTATATCCTGCCTCCTGTAGAACCGACGCCAACATATGGGCCGAAGACCCTTTTCCATTGGTCCCGGCCACATGAACACTCTTAAAAGCCAAGTGGGGGTTCACCAAAATTGTACTGAATTTTTGGATATTGTCCAGTTTGTGGTTCAGTGCAGAAATGCCCTTCTTTTGATACATGGGAAGTTGGGCAAACATCCATTGAATGGTCTCCTGATACGTCATAGGGTCATTGGCCCAACTTAAAGTTAACCACAACAAAACCTATTTGCTGTGATGGTGCCTTAGCATCTAGGTTCCACTTGTGAAGTAATGCAGTTTTTCGAGCTGGCTCCAAAAGACACGGTGCATTATTTGTGGTTCCTTTTACTCCCGGGGTAGCCTGTACAACTTTGCCTTTTCTATCGACCAGGATACGAACCACGACCCGTCCATCTTCATTACAGTCTTGGCGAACGGCACCTTTGCTGATAAGCGAACGTCCATTAAGCCCATATCCTCCGCTTCCACTTCCACTCCCTGGTGTCCCATAATAGCTGGTGGCATAGGGATTGCCAGCCGGATTCCCTTTGTCGCCCTTGCGCGCGTCATCTCCTTCGCTTCCTGTTGTTCTTCCGTCAGATTTACCAATACCGCCTATCAAAGCATCCAGGTTGCGTTTTTTGGTTTCTTGTTCCTTCTGTTTGCGTTCTTCTGCTGCCTTTTTCTCGCGGGCAATCCGCTCTTTTTCGGCTTTGGCACGTCTGGAGGCTTCTTCTACTTTGCGATTGGCTTCCTTCTGTTGATTGATTTTCAGGGTCTCCTCATCATCAGTTGTCAATACCTTTTCCACTGGTTTTTCTGGAGCTGATTCCTTGGGTTCTGATGGTTGCAACGCTTGTTTGACCGATTCCGATTGTCTCTGTTTAGGGGGCTGTCTTACTTTTTCCTTAGGTTGTACTTTACCAGAACCAAAATCGGTGGTCCCAAAATTAATGGCTATCCCATTTTCTATCGGTGGGTCCATATAGGTCAGACCGATATAAAAAAGCAATAAAAGTAAAACGCTTAGTAAGAAAGTGGTAAGCGTAAATGATTTTTTCTTGTGTCTCGTATCTAAAAATGGCATTACTTGGGTCGCACCGCCAAGATGACCTTATAACTGTTCCTATTGGCAATATCCATTACGTTGACCGCTTCCTTTATGGCAACGCTCTCTTCCGCCCTAAGAATTATAGTAGGCTTTTCTTGCCCTTCCAGTGCTTTCTTTAATTCAATTTCAATGTATTCTTCGTTAATCTGCTCGTTGTTCACAAAATACTCCAGGTTTTTATTGATGGTCACTGAAACATTTTGGGTATTTGTCGATTTGCCCTTGGCTTTGGGCAGGAGAAGGTCCAATGCGTTGGGCGCGTTGGAGGTCAGCATGAAAAAAACCAACAACAGAAATACAATATCCGTCATGGAGGACATACTGAATTCGGGACTGACTTTATTTCTTCCCTTTAATTTCATAAGGAATCGTCTCTTTTAAATAGGTTCATTGAGCAAATCCAAAAACTCGACCGCATTCGCTTCCATTTTATGCACTACCTTATCGGTCCGATTCACCAAATGGTTATACCCAATGTAGGCGATGATACCTACAACGAGTCCTGCAACAGTTGTGGTCATGGCAGTATAAATTCCAGAAGCCAAAGATCCCATTTCCGCTTGCCCCCCGCTAGAGGCCATTTCATGAAAAGCCAAAATCATGCCAATAACCGTTCCAAGGAAACCTATCATAGGAGCTGCTCCGGCAACGGTGGCCAAGACACTCACGTTTTTCTCCAATTTATAAACTTCCAAGGTTCCCGCATTTTCTATAGCCGTATTGATATCATCCAAGGGTTTACCAATCCGCGCTACTCCCTTTTCAGTCAATCTTGCTACGGGCGAGTCGGTTTGTACACATAGTAATTTAGCGGCTTCCAATTTACCGCTGGTAACGTGATCCCGTATCTGGTTCATGAAGTTCTTATCGATTTTGGAGGCTGCCTTTATCGCAAAAATACGTTCGAAATAAATGTAGAGTGCGACAAACAGCAGCACAAAAAGTACTGCTATGATCACAATACTCCCTGTTCCTCCATTGACGATCAAATCAATCACAGAAAGTGTTTTTTCCTCTGAAACAGCTGCCCCCAACTCAGCACCTGTCTCTACCTCTTGAATAATGTTCATATAAAAATCCCCAATTTTATGTTGCAATAATAACGGAGATTTTTTTGTTAAAGTATCTCTTTAAAGGAAAAATCGCATAACAATAAAACCGATAGCTCCTGCTATAAAACCTAAAAAGGCCAACCATGCTATTTTTTTTAGATACCAAAAGAAGTCTATCTTTTCCATACCCATGGCAACAACCCCAGCGGCAGAACCAATAATGAGCATACTACCACCGGTTCCCGCAGAATAGGCAATAAAATGCCAAAGGGGATTGTCCAGGGGTTCAGAGAACATGCCCAAACTCGCAGCGACTAGAGGTACATTATCAATAACCGCGGAGCCAACGCCAAGAATGATTACGACCAAATCAGAAACCTCGGTACCTTCTAATTCGGTGCCCAACAGGCCAATACCTTGTTTAAGGCCTTCGGCAAAATTGAAGAGAAGACCTAAAGATTCAAGAGCTGCAACTGCCATCAAAATCCCTAAGAAAAAAAGAATACTTGGCAGCTCAATTTTGGTCAATGCACTATGCACCGGGCTGTGGTGGGAACTAGCATCGCTTTCAGGATTCACCGAAGAAATGGAAATCTTGGTTTGGCTGTATATCTCTGCAAAAGTTGCAACAACGGCAAGGGACAGCATCATACCCACATAGGGTGGTAGGTGTGTAACTGTTTTGAATATGGGGACAAATACAATGGCACTAAGCCCCAAATAGAGCATTCTTGCGCCAAACTTCGATTTGGATGCTCCTGCCTCCTCAACCTCAATTTCTCCTTTAAATGGAGATAGGAAAGAAGCGATAAAAGTTGGGACCAACATACAGAGTAGTGAAGGCAATAACAGATAGCTTATTAGTTTTCCGGTAGACACCTTGTTTCCAATCCAGAGCATCGTCGTGGTCACATCCCCGATAGGAGACCACGCTCCCCCTGCATTGGCTGCAATCACAATCAGACCTGCATACCAAAGTCTGGAATTTCTGTCATTCACGATTTTTTGTAAAATAGAAATTAGAACTATGGTCGCGGTCAGGTTGTCTATAATGGCAGATAGGATAAAAGCCAAAAAAGCGAAAATCCATAAGATTTTTTTCTTACTGCGGGTTTTTATGAAGGTCTTTATCGTAGCAAAACCATCGAAATAGTCTATGATTTCTACGATGGTCATCGCACCCAGAAGAAAGACCAAAATTTCAGATGTTTTACCCAGATGGTGGAGCAAGGTTTCTTCCAAAAGATGCATTTTCTCCTCATGCCCCAAGGCGCCGAAGTTATCCAAAAGTGCATGTTTGGTTGAATCAAACCAAGTGGTAAAACCATCGATTCCAAATGCCATAATGGCCCATAAAATGGCCATCATGGCCAGTGCGGGAATAAGTTTATCAATCTTCAGATTGTGTTCTAACGTAATGGCGAGATATCCAAGAACAAAAATTACAATCAGTAAGGTCTCCATATTGAGTTGGTTTATTTAGTTGTTCAACAGTAGATGTAACAAGCTGCTTTGCTAAAGATATTCAAAATGAGTTTTTCCACATAATCTTACCTTCATAAAAAAGGTTGGTCCAAGAAATGACCAGCCGAATGGATTTCTTTTATTTCTTAAATCATTCGCATTTATGTCCGCTTTGCTTTAGAAAATCCCTATTGAAAAACTATATTTGTACACCTTTTTTAACTATTTTCCAATATTATGGATTTTACGCTTTCCGAAGAACAGTTGATGATAAAGCAAGCCGCCCGGGATTTTGCAGAAAATGAATTATTACCGGGAGTCATTGAACGTGATGAAGCACAAAAATTCCCAGCAGAACAAGTAAAAAAAATGGGGGAACTGGGCTTTATGGGAATGATGACAAGTGAAGTTTATGGAGGTAGTGGTATGGATACGCTTTCCTACGTTTTGGTCATGGAAGAACTTTCCAAAATAGATGCTTCCGCCTCGGTTATTGTATCGGTAAACAATTCACTGGTCTGTTGGGGATTGGAAACCTATGGGACAGAAAAACAGAAAGAAAACTATTTGAACCGATTGACCACTGGTGAGGTCATAGGCGCCTTTTGTCTATCTGAACCAGAAGCTGGTAGTGACGCTACATCCCAAAAAACGACAGCATTGGATAAAGGTGACCACTACTTATTAAATGGTACCAAAAACTGGATAACCAATGGAAGTTCTGCAGAAATCTACCTGGTCATAGCACAAACACATATAGACAAGGGGCACAAGGGAATCAATGCATTTATTGTTGAAAAAGGGATGGAAGGTTTTGAAATTGGTCCTAAGGAAAACAAGTTGGGCATTCGAGGAAGCGATACCCATTCCTTGATTTTTAATGATGTAAAAATACCCAAGGAAAATCGAATTGGTGAAGATGGTTCAGGCTTTAAATTCGCCATGAAAACCCTTGCTGGCGGACGTATAGGAATTGCAGCCCAGGCGCTGGGAATTGCTGCTGGCGCTTATGATCTGGCCCTAAAATATGCCCAAGAGAGAAAAGCATTTGGTACCGAAATCGGTAATCATCAAGCAATCGCCTTCAAGTTGGCGGATATGCATACCAAAATAGAGGCGGCCCGTCATTTAGTGTACAAATCAGCCTGGGATAAGGATAATGGCCATAATTACGATCTATCCGGTGCCATGGCCAAATTATATGCCTCGGAAATTGCTATGGAAACGTCGGTAGAGGCGGTTCAGGTTTTTGGAGGTAACGGTTTTGTAAAAGACTACCATGTGGAGCGACTGATGCGAGATGCCAAAATTACACAGATCTACGAAGGCACTTCCGAAATACAGAAAATAGTCATTTCCCGCAGTGTTCTAAGGGATTAATGATGTGACCCATACTTCTTTTTTTACTTTACCCCTAAAAATAGTGGGTATAAATAGGTAGATAGATAATATTTTGATTTTGGACCTGTCATTTGATAGGGATAGTTTGCATTCTAAGCATAAAATACAGGATACCCCTTATTTTTTGAGGGCTTGCTTTCATTTTTTTGTATTTTTTTGAGATAATGGCAAATTATCGTCCTGAATTTTTGTAAAATACATTTTATACAACATTATTATTCAAACTATGTATATTTTCTAAACAATTTGTCAATTTGATGATTTAATCTTATTTCTAATGATATTTTTGAATAAATATCGCAATGATGAGATTGAAAAAACAAGGTTTATATCTTCCCGAATTTGAACATGATAATTGTGGTGCTGGTTTTATCTGTAGTTTGAAAGGAAGAAAATCCAACGATATTATTCACAAAGCTTTAGAGATTTTGGATAAGTTGGAACATCGCGGTGCCGTTAGTGCTGATGGCAAAACAGGCGACGGCGCTGGAATCTTGATTGACATTCCCCATGACTTTTTTAAGGAGGTATGTACCTTTGAACTTCCGAATTCAGGAGAATATGCGGTAGGCAATGTTTTTCTACCACAAAAAGAAAATCAGAGGAACTTTTGTATTGATACTTTTGAAAAGAACTTGAAAGATCAAGGTCTTTTTCTTCTGGGATGGCGTGATGTTCCCGTCAATCGCTCCGTACCAGGACGAATAGCCAAGGAAACCGAACCTTTTGTAAAACAAGTGTTTGTTGGAAGAGGCGAAGCATTGGACAATTTTCAATTCAATCTAAAGCTGTTCATTGCCAGGAAAATCACCGAACATGCCCTAATTACAAGCATGCTTTCACAGTCCCAATTCTTTTATTTACCAAGTCTATCAACAAAAATTATCATCTTCAAAGGGCTGTTGGTCCCGGAGGACATTAGTAAGTACTACGAAGACCTGTTAGATCCAAGAGTGGTTACCCGTCTTTCTCTGGTACACCAGCGTTTTTCTACCAATACTTTCCCAACGTGGGACTTGGCCCAACCCTTCCGATATATGTGCCATAACGGAGAAATCAATACGCTACGAGGAAATGTTTCAAGAATGCGTTCCCGAGAGGAATTGATGCAAAGCGATTGGTTTGGAGAGGACATAAAGAAAATCCTTCCCGTGGTTCTTCCTGCAAAATCAGATTCGGCCAGCATGGATATGGTGGTGGAACTTCTGTTGATGACAGGACGCTCATTACCGGAAGTCATGATGATGTTGGTCCCAGAAGCCTGGGAGAAGAATACCGAAATGTCAGAGAGCAAAAAAGCATTTTATGAATACAATTCCTGTCTTATGGAACCTTGGGACGGACCAGCCTCAATCCCTTTCACCGATGGGAATTACATCGGGGCGGTTTTAGATAGAAATGGCTTACGGCCTTCCCGTTATTCAGTTACCAAAAAGGGATACGTTATTATGTCTTCGGAAACAGGAGTTGTCGATTTGGAGGCAGAAGATATTGAATTCCACGGCCGTTTGGAGCCGGGAAAAATGTTCTTGGTAAACATGGAGGAAGGTCGCATCATTAATGATGAGGAAATCAAGGAATCCATCGCCAAAAAGTATCCTTATAAAAAATGGTTGAAAAACAATCTCGTCCATCTACGGGACATTCCCTACAACGATTGTCCTGTATTCTTTGGAGAGTTTCCCCTGGAAACCCGAACCGCAGCATTTGGGTATACGCTCGAAGATATCAATACCATTATACTACCCATGGCGAAAAATGGAAAGGAGCCTATAGGTTCTATGGGATCCGATACACCAATTGCCGTACTTTCCGAACGTCCCCAGTTGATATACAATTACTTTAAACAACTGTTTGCCCAAGTGACCAACCCCCCTTTGGATGGAATTCGGGAAGAGTTGATTACGGATATTAGCCTTACCTTAGGTAGTGACCACAATATTTTTGACTTTTCCGAACTACACTGCCGAAAGTTGAAAATCCAAAATCCTGTCATTTCTAAAGAAGATTTGGATAAAATAAAAAACTACGATAGCAGTCCGGACTACAAGGTAGTTTCCATTTCCATGTTATACGAGGCAAATAAAGGCCATAACGGCTTGGAAGAGGCCCTGGCGGCTGTTCTAAGACAAGCGTTGGAAGCCATTGATGACGGAGCCAATATTATCATCCTTTCAGATAGAATGGTAAGCACCGAAATGGCAGCAATCCCTGCATTGCTGGCCTGTTCTTTTGTCAATAGTGGTCTTCGTAAAATGGGAAAACGTTCCAGACTGAGTATCATCATCGAATCAGCAGAGCCGAGGGAGGTACACCATTTTGCACTTCTTTTCGGATTTGGAGCAAGTGCTATCAATCCGTATTTGGTCAATGAAATTATAGGCCAACAAATACAAGAAAACAATCTGACAGATTGCACGTTTAACGAAGCTATCAAAAATTATAACAAAGCCGTGGGCAAGGGTATCTTAAAGGTGATGAACAAAATTGGGATATCGACCTTGAACTCGTACCGCGGTTCTCAATTGTTCGAATGTATTGGGATCAACACAAAAGTGGTAGAAAAATATTTCCCCAACACGCCAACGCGTATTGAGGGTATAGGACTTTATGAAATTGAAAAGGAGATTACCAAAAGGCACCTCAAAGCATTCAAAAAGCAAGAAGTAGCCGCTAATCTTGATTTAGAGATCGGTGGGGAATATCGTTGGCGAAGAGATGGTGAAAAACACATGTTCAATCCGTTGAGCATTGCCAAACTTCAAAAAGCGGTACGCGATAACGAACCGGAAACCTATAAAGAGTATTCGGACCTGGTCAATGAACAATCCAAAAACCTTATGACCATAAGGGGGCTATTTGAATTTTCGAACTATGACCCTATCCCCATTGATGAAGTGGAGCCCTGGACTGAAATCGTCAAACGTTTTAAAACAGGTGCGATGTCATACGGAAGTATCAGTAAAGAGGCCCATGAAAATCTAGCGATTGCCATGAACCGGATAGGTGGAAAAAGTAACTCCGGTGAAGGGGGTGAGGATTCCGCTCGTTTTTATAAAAACCAGACCGGGGATTGGAAGAACAGCGCGATTAAACAGGTTGCCTCTGGTAGGTTTGGGGTAACTTCCGATTATTTGACCAATGCCCAAGAAATCCAAATCAAAATGGCACAAGGTGCCAAACCAGGTGAAGGTGGTCAATTACCAGGGCCCAAAGTAAATCCGGCCATTGCCAAAACGAGGAACTCCACACCTTATGTAGGCCTCATTTCGCCTCCACCACACCATGATATTTACTCAATTGAAGACCTATCCCAGTTGATTTATGATTTGAAATCAGCGAATAGAGAGGCACGTGTCAATGTAAAATTAGTTTCAGAAGTAGGTGTGGGAACCATCGCCGCCGGCGTTTCCAAAGCCAAAGCTGATGTCATCCTGATTTCCGGGTTTGACGGTGGAACGGGAGCTTCCCCGCTAACCTCACTTAAGCATGCTGGATTGCCATGGGAATTGGGAATTGCCGAAGCACAGCAAACGTTAATGCTCAATGATTTGCGAAATCGGGTCGTCTTGGAATGCGATGGTCAGCTAAAAACAGGAAGGGACGTCGCAATTGCCTGTCTCCTGGGAGCCGAGGAGTTTGGGTTTGCCACAGCTCCTTTAGTGGCTTCCGGCTGCGTGATGATGCGGGTTTGCCATCTAAATACTTGTCCCGTCGGTATTGCGACGCAAAACCCTGAACTACGCAAAAAGTTCAAGGGAAAACCAGAACATGTGGTCAACTACATGTACTTCATCGCCCAAGAATTGCGCGAAATCATGGCAAAACTCGGTTTCCGTACAGTAAACGAAATGGTAGGACAGGTGCAGAAACTAGATAGTAAAAAAGCTGTGGAACATTACAAAGCTTCTGGAATAGACCTTAGTCCCATCTTGTACCAAGTAGATGTTCCCGAAGGAACCAAATTCTATAATACCGAAAAGCAAGAACATGCCGTAAAACATTCGATGGAGTTCGATATTTTGGAGAAAGCCCATCCTGCTTTGTTCCGAAAGGAAAAAACCATTTTAGAATTCCCAATCTATAATACGGATAGATCTGTTGGCGCAATCCTCAGCAATGAAATCTCAAAAATCTATGGCGCCGAAGGACTTCCTGAGAATACCTTAAAGTTAAGTTTTACGGGATCTGCAGGTCAGAGTTTTGGTGCTTTCGCCACTAAAGGCCTTACCATGGTCGTCAACGGTAACACCAACGATTATTTGGGAAAAGGCCTTTCAGGAGCAAAACTCATTATAAAGGTCCCTTACAATTCAACGCTTCAACCAGAGGAAAATATCATTACAGGAAATGTAACCTTATACGGTGCTACTTCGGGAGAAGCCTATATTAACGGTAAGGCAGGCGAACGTTTTTGTGTCAGAAATTCTGGAGCAAAAGCGGTAGTCGAAGGCATTGGTGACCATGGATGCGAATACATGACAGGCGGAGTTGCCGTTATTTTGGGAACCGTTGGCCGAAACTTTGGGGCCGGTATGAGTGGGGGCATTGCCTATATCTATGACATAAAAAATGAATTTCACAAGCGATGTAACGGAGAAGCTCTGAATTTACTTACTGTAGAGGATGAAAAAGACGTGAAAGAGTTGAGACAACTTATTGAAAACCATTATAACCTGACCTTAAGCCCAATTGCCCAGAACATTTTGGAAAACTGGAACAGCAGCGTAAGCAAGTTCATTAAAGTACTCCCCGAAGAATATAGAAAGGCCTTGATTCGTTTGGAACAGGAAAAAGTGGAAACCTTATAACAATTGTATGGGAAAAATAACAGGATTCATGGAATTTGATAGACAGGTGGAAGCGTATGTACCTGTCAAGGAACGGATAAAAAACTATAAGGAGTTCACACAACCCTTAAAGGAAAATCAAATCAAGAGACAAGGTGCCCGATGTATGGACTGCGGTATTCCATTTTGTCATAGCGGTTGTCCTCTGGGAAACTTGATTCCTGATTTTAACGATGCAGTATACCAGGGAAAATGGGAGAAAGCCGCCCGTATATTGCATTCTACCAACAACTTCCCGGAATTTACGGGAAGATTATGTCCCGCACCTTGTGAAGAAGCTTGCGTACTTGGAATTAATGAAGACCCCGTTTCTATTGAAAATATCGAAAAAAATATTGTGGAAATCGCCTTTGAAAGCGGTTGGATAAAACCCATTACTCCTCATAAAAAAACGAATAAAACAGTAGCTATAATTGGTTCAGGACCAGCAGGCCTGGCCACCGCACAACAGTTGAACAGAGCAGGTCACTCGGTCACCGTTTTTGAAAGAGATGAAAAAATTGGGGGCCTTCTAAGGTACGGTATCCCCGATTTCAAAATGGAAAAGCATATAATTGACCGGAGGTTACAAGTGCTAAAAGATGAAGGAATTACATTTAATACGGGTATACATATAGGGAAAGATATTCCGGCACAAGTGGTAAAAGAGGCTTTTGACGCCCTGGTCCTGTGTGGAGGAGCAACCGTAAAGCGACAGCTCCCCATTCCTGGAGCTGACTTAAAAGGAGTGGTGCAAGCAATGGACTTTTTACCGCAAAACAATCGAAAAGTTGACGGCATCCCATTTAAAGGAGAGGACATTTCCGCCAAGGGGAAACATGTCATTGTCATTGGGGGAGGTGATACAGGTTCAGATTGTATAGGCACGTCTATACGACATGGAGCATTAAGTGTCACGAATTTTGAAATTATGCCAAGGGCCACCCTGAGCAGACCCCATGGACAACCTTGGCCGTTCTGGCCTATGCGACTTCGTACCAGCTCATCGCATGACGAAGGAGCGGAACGTGTATTCAGTATTGCAACGAAGAAGTTTATCGGTGACGACAAAGGAAACCTAAAAGGTTTGCTCACAGTTGAGGTAGAGTGGGTAAAAACTCTTGGAAAAAGACCACAGTTAAAAGAAATTAAGGGTACTGAAAAGGAATGGACTTGTGATTTGGTCCTTCTGGCTTTGGGCTTCACCGGTTCAGAGACCACTATGGCCGAACAACTGGGACTTGAAATCGATACTCGGACCAATATTCAAGCATCAGCGGTAAATTACAAAACAAATGTCCCTGGGGTTTTCGTGGCGGGAGATCAGCGTAGAGGACAATCTCTCATTGTTTGGGCTATTTCTGAAGGACGTCAAGCCGCGCATCATGTGGATACGTATTTAATGGGATATTCCCACTTACCTTTAAAAGGAGAAGGCGACCTACCCAGAATATAAAATTCAAAGTAAAAACTCCCTTTCGAAATAAAAAGGGAGTTTTGTTTACTTCCTGTACGAAGTTAGCTAACGTATTATTAAACGATGAACCTCGGTTTTCTTTGGGGTGATAAGTTTCAAAAAGTACAATCCAGCTGTAAATTCTTCAATATTAAAAGTGCTCCCAATCTCATAATTGCCGCTATATACTAATTTTCCATCCATGGAAATCAGTTGCAGGTTGACTGTTTTAAAGTTGGCGTTTTCCAATCGAAAAGTTGAACTTGTTGGATTGGGATAAAACAAAGTTCGTATTTCCTGTTCATCAGATAATCCATCAAACAGGTCAATATCCTCTGGAATACGAGCTTGCAAGGGAGTTGTTGAAAGAAACTCATAGGCCCCAATGTCAAAAGCTGTACCAGAAGGTCTAGTTACATCATCCATGTCAAAAGTGATGCCCCAACCGGTCAGATCGGAGCCTTCATCAACCACTGCCGAAGACGAGGAGCTGGGGCTATAATCAAGGTTTACAGTGTCAGTAAGCCCCAAGGTATCGATTTGACGTGTCATAATATTGGTGTAGATATTGGTAAGCAGACTGTCCCTGGTGTCCCGTTCATTAAAATCGAAATAGCTTTCCTGATTTTGTTTCCAAGTATTCCCACCCTCGAAATCATATCCAGGGTCTACAACAAGGTTATTAACGAAGTATGAAGGTACTTCACTCTGATTTCTGTACAGGTCGGCCGGGTCCACAGGATGTAAAACCGTAGTGTTATAATGAACTCCAGCGCGCTCCGGTTCAATAATAGTGTTGTTTGCAATATAATACCCTTCATTTATATCTTCGAACTCGTGTCGGTTATGTAAAAATACCCCATGCATCTTGGGCTTTACAAATACATTGTTAAAGACCTTCGTACCACTCTCACCATTTATAATCTGCATGCCCCAGCCCTTTTCCAGAGGTCCATTTTCTATGAAGTTGTTGTAGACCTCATAAGTACCACCACCCAAGCTCATGGCAAAGGCCTGTCCCCATCGACCCTCTGTACCGTAATTATATATAGTGTTATTATGGATTTTTCCATCCTCTCGGGTAAGGTTTACCTGAATGGCATCCCAACCCGTATTTTCAACCACATTATTGTGTATGTCTACGTTTTCCAACCAATGGCCGTATACCATGGTACCACTACAATTTCTACCATCATCCAGTTTATAACCGATGGTAAAGCCGATATACATACCTTCACCGCCAGTGTCATGTATGTAGTTATCATGAATTTTTAGATTTTTCATAATAAAACCGCTGGATCTCCAAGTTGCTGAGTTACTACAATCGGGGTCCGTTTTAGCCATTAAACCGGCAAAACCAGCAGAGGCAACTTCGATATGGTCAATTTCAACATCAGTGCTTAAAGCACTTAATACAACTCCCATGGACCAAGAACCAGTGCCTGTTATCTTTATGCCGTAGTCTATGGTCGAATCTCCAGTTCCTGTTAAATGAATATACTTGCTGCTCTTGAATTCCAGCGCAGAATATGCGGTTTCATTAAGGGTGACCTGTCCGCCACAATTTTTAAATACTACCGGATTACTCGCATCTCCCTCGAAATCGTAAAATTGAATTCCCGCATAATTTCCGGAAGGAATACAAATGGTATCCCCAGGGGAATAACTAATTTGTGAAGCCCAAATCAAATTTAATGTAGTGGATGACAGACCACTCAAAGTAACATCACAGTTACAAGATTGGCCGACAGTGAACAAGGGTGTTAGTAACCCAAAAAGGATAAGTAGTTTTTTCATCATGGTATTTAGTGTTATACGTTATTTCCTAAATACCATAGCTTTTAAAGAATAGGATTGGGTAACAAGTCTATGTTTGAGACAAGATAAATATACTATTTTATAAGAATAATCTTACTTTTTTAGAAATTATTTGTCGATAGACGAAAATATTAACCTAAATAAATAAAAAACCCTCCCTAGCATATAGCTAAGGAGGGTCAAGGAAGGCGGCTACCT